>ENA-UOJS01000191-UOJS01000191.1-human-gut-metagenome-genome-assembly--contig:-C74-NODE-191-length-68576-cov-12.560339_pt1 | contig 68576 bp, 49 predicted proteins | sample MGYA00242355_ERZ723902 | MGnify/ENA metagenome assembly ERZ723902
CCGTGTTTCAGCCGTGAGAGGGCCGCGTCCTAGGCCACTAGACGAAAGCGCCATTCTCTTTCCTAATTACAGAAGCGGAAGCTGGGGGATTCGAACCCCCGGTACGGTTACCCGTACGGCAGTTTAGCAAACTGCTGGTTTCAGCCACTCACCCAAACTTCCAATCTTCTTTGGGAACGCATCTTCTCTCAAATGCGGTGCAAATATAGAGCGACTTTTTGAGTTGTGCAAACTTTTGCAAAGATTTTTTCGCAAACACACCTTTCCCATAACCCGTTTCTATAGCCTATACTACTTTGTAATTAATGCAAAATAATAATATACCACAAAATAGGTATTGTACAACACAAGGTTTTTCACTACCTTTGCACTCGGTTTAGAGAACCACATTTACATAACTTTTTAATATTTCAAATTTATGGCAATGAATTTTAAAGAAGGCCGTTGGAACCATGAAATCAACGTCACCGATTTCGTAAAGACAAACATTACGCCTTACGAGGGCGACGCTTCATTCCTGGTCGGTCCAACTGAACGTACAAAAGCTGTTTGGAACAAATGTTTGGAAGCTTTGGCTGAAGAACGTGCAAACAATGGTGTACGCTCGCTCGATCCGTCCACAGTATCAACCATCACTTCTTTCGCACCGGGATATATTGATAAGGAAAATGAAGTCATTGTCGGCTTGCAGACTGACGAAGTGTTGCGCCGCGCAATCAAACCTTTTGGAGGTATCAAGGTAGTAGAAAAAGCTTGCCGTGAAAACGGAGTAGAAGTTGACCCGAAGGTTAAAGATATTTTCACTCATTATCGCAAAACTCATAACGACGGAGTTTTCGATGCATACACAGAAGAAATCCGTTCTTTCCGTTCACTTGGTTTCTTGACAGGACTTCCTGACAACTATGCACGCGGACGAATCATCGGTGATTACCGTCGTCTGGCATTGTATGGTCTGGACAGACTAATTGAAGCTAAACAAAATGATTTGCGTCACCTGACTGGTCCGATGACTGATGCCCGTATCCGCCTTCGTGAAGAAGTGGCTGAGCAAATCAAAGCCTTGAAGGAAATCAAGATCATGGGAGAACAATACGGTCTTGAACTGGGACGTCCGGCTCACAATGCACAGGAAGCTGTTCAGTGGGTATACATGGCTTACCTGGCTGCCGTAAAAGAACAGGATGGTGCTGCCATGTCATTGGGTAACGTATCGTCTTTCCTGGATATCTATATTGAATATGATATGGCTCATGGCCTACTCGACGAAGCACATGCACAGGAGTTGATTGACCAGTTTGTCATCAAACTGCGTATGGTACGCCACTTGCGTATGCAGGCTTATACCGACATCTTTGCCGGCGACCCGACATGGGTGACTGAGTCTATTGGCGGACGCTTCAACGACGGACGTACAAAAGTAACCAAGACTTCATTCCGTTTCTTGCAGACATTGTACAACCTCGGTCCTTCACCAGAACCGAACTTGACCGTGCTGTGGAGTCCGGAACTGCCGGAAGGTTTCAAGAACTTCTGTGCACAGGTTTCTATCGATACATCTTCTATCCAGTACGAGAACGACGACCTGATGCGTGAAGTACGTAACTCTGACGACTACGGTATCGCTTGCTGTGTATCTTATCAGGATATCGGCCGTCACATCCAGTTCTTCGGCGCACGCTGTAACCTAGCTAAGGCATTGCTGCTGGCTATCAACGGCGGACGCTGTGAAAATACCGGTACACTGATGGTGAAGGATATTCCGGCATTGAGCGGTGATGTATTGAACTTTGAAGAAGTGCTTGCCAACTATAAGAAAGTGCTGAAAGAAATGGCACGCGTGTACAACGAAGCCATGAACATCATCCACTACATGCACGACAAGTATTATTACGAAAAGGCTCAGATGGCTTTCGTAGATACTGATCCAGTTATCAACCTGGCTTACGGTGTAGCAGGTATGTCTATCGCTGTGGATTCACTTTCTGCCATCAAGTATGCAAAGGTAACAGCTCGTCGTAACGATATCGGACTGACAGAAGGATTCGACATCGAAGGTGAATTCCCTTGCTTCGGAAATGACGATGACCGTGTAGACCACCTGGCTGTAGACTTGATTTACTACTTCGACGAAGAATTGAAGAAATTGCCGGTTTACAAGAATGCCAAACCAACCTTGTCTATCCTGACCATTACTTCAAATGTGATGTATGGTAAGAAAACAGGTGCCACTCCAGACGGCCGCGCCAAAGGTGTAGCATTCGCTCCCGGAGCTAACCCGATGCACGGACGCGACAAGAACGGTGCCATTGCTTCTCTGAGCTCTGTAGCTAAATTGCGCTACCGTGACTCACAGGACGGTATCAGCAACACCTTCTCTATCGTACCGAAATCTTTGGGAGTAGATATGGAAAACCGTATCGAGAATCTGGTAACGATGATGGACGGTTACTTCGTGAAAGGTGCACACCACCTGAACGTAAACGTATTGAACCGGGAAATGCTGGAAGATGCCATGGAGCATCCGGAAAAATATCCTCAGCTGACAATTCGTGTATCTGGTTATGCGGTGAACTTCATCAAACTGAGCCGTGAGCATCAGCTGGAAGTAATTTCACGCAGTTTCCACGAACGCATGTAATTCTTGCATAAAGAGTATATAATTTTAACAGGACACAAGCTACCCGGATTTTCAGTCCGGTAGTTTGTGTCTATTATTTTTTATCCTATCATGATTAGAGTACATTCATACGAATCATTAGGCACATACGACGGTCCGGGAATACGCCTCGTTGTTTTCCTGCAAGGCTGTAATTTCCGGTGCCTTTATTGTGCCAATCCCGATACCATTGATGCCAAAGGTGAAAGTAAAGAAACTGCTCCTGAAGAGATTCTCAAGATGGCTGTGAGCCAGAAACCTTTTTTCGGGAAGAAAGGAGGTATTACTTTCAGTGGAGGAGAACCGACCTTTCAGGCAAAAGCCTTGGTTCCTTTATTCCGCATGCTGAAAGAAGCAGGCATTCATATCTGCGTGGATACAAATGGAGGAATCTGGAACGAAGATGTAAAGGAGTTGCTTTCGCTGGCAGACCTCGTTCTGCTTGACGTAAAAGAGTTCAATGACGAACGTCATAAAGCACTCACCTCCAGAAGTAATGCACAAACCCTGAAAACTGCAGCCTGGCTTGAAGAAAACCAGAAACCGTTCTGGCTGCGTTATGTACTGGTGCAGAAGTACAGCTACTTTAAAGAAGACATAGAAGCACTCGGTGAGCATTTCAAAAACTATCGCATGATTGAACGGGTTGAGATACTCCCCTATCACACTCTGGGTGTACATAAATATGAAGCTATGAAAATGGACTACCAGCTGAAGGATGTACAACTCAACACGCAAGCACAATTAGACGAAGCAAAAGAGTTGTTTGAAAAATACTTCAAGACGGTGTATGTAAACTAAGTAATTAGTTTACAACAAATTACTCAATCTCAGTACTCCTTAAGAAGTACTGTAGTACTTCCAAGCAAGTACTGTAGTACTTCCAAGCAAGTACTGGAGTACTTCCGCGGCAGTACTACGATACTTTTTAGGAAGTACTGACCGACTTCAACTTAAAATAAAAAACTGCAACTTTTTCTGAAAAAATTTATCACCCTCATGCAGTATTTACATATATGTGTCATTTATTAGTCAGACAACAGGAAATAATAAGACTATAATTACTATATGGAGAAAAGAAGGTTAGTGAATAAAACCGAGATGGGAAAAGAAAATTTTAAAAGAATTTCCAGCAAACAACTGGAAGCCAGGATTACGGTCTTCACTGTCATACTGGCAGTAATTGTCATGAACATATTGTGGTGGACAGGTACACAGTTCTTAGAGTTGAACAACAACCACAATATTACGGAAACTGCAAAACCTTTCAATCAACAGGCCATGCAGCACCGATAAACCCTGTCATTGGGGAATCAACACAAAAAAGGAGTCCCGGTATCCAAGTTCAAAGATACCGGGACTCCTTTTTTCTATCTGTTACCTTATCACAGTAATAAAACGGTCAGTTCACGCGCTCCGTGTGCTCCCATCACCAGCGCCTGCTCAATATCCGCCGTTTTTGATGGACCAGAGATGAATACACCGTAACCATACTCTCCTGTATCTATTTTCTGATACGCCTCGTGCATGTTGTTTACCAGATTTTTCCGGTCGAGCAGAAGTATCAAGGCCTCAGAAATGAAGTACACCGCACGCTGTTCCACATCCTGCTGCACCCAGACAGCACCGTTTTCACACACTCCGATGCGCCCGTCTACTACAGCCAGGTCTGTGCCATCCAAATCGGCAGAAGCCTCCACATCGTCAGGATGAAAAGTGGCACAGGTAATATTCTTCAGATTGGAAGCAATACGTTTGGCATCCGGATACAATTTACGGACCAACTCGTTGACATCTTCTCCCTCATTGACCGTCACCACACGTCCGCCGACTTCTGCCACAACCTTACAGAATTGCGCTACCTGATCAGCGTACGTAATTGCTCCTTGTTCCAATGCAGACAAGTCCGGCTTTTCATAACGTACTCGCGTATTACGACGTATGTTCTGCAATATATCTTCTCTACTACTCATAGCTTCCCTATTTTACTTTACCCTTTTTCCACATTTCATTAAAACTTTCCTTGGCAAACTGTGGCATTTCATGTTCTTTTCCCCAGTCATTCAACCCATTGTACACCAGTGAACGAGGGAAAGAATTCACCCACGATGCCCGTGCCAAAGCCAAATTAAATAAAGACGGATGTTCCATCAGTACCTTCATACCGCCCGACATGAGACGCTTGGACGAGCTGGCTACTCCCAGGCCATCCAGTTTCTGTCGCCAACGATAAATCTGGTCTGCCAAATCTACTTTCGCCGGACACACATTCTGGCAAGAATAACACAAAGAGCAGGCCGACACATTATCATAATAGTGCAAAGGTGCTTTCAGCATTCCCAGGTTGATACCAATCGGGCCCGGAATAAAATAGGTATAAGAATATCCGCCGGAACGACGGTACACCGGACACGTATTCATGCAAGCTCCGCAACGCAGGCAGTTCAATGTCTTCACATGCTCCTGATCGGCCAGAATATTACTACGCCCGTTATCTACGATAATGATGTGCAGTTCACCTCCTTTGCGGGGTTTACGATAATGCGAGGTATAGGTCGTGATAGGTTGTCCGGTACCAGAACGTGCCAGCAAGCGGGTAAATACGCCCAGTGCCTCACGGTCTGGCACAATCTTCTCCAGCCCGAAAGCTGCAATCTGTAATTTAGGTTGCGAAGTACCCATATCCGCATTACCTTCATTGGTACACACCACAAACTCACCCGTAGAAGCCACGGCAAAATTAGCACCTGTCATGGCTGCTTCTGCTTCAATAAACTTATGACGCAGATTCTTACGTGCCGCATGCGTCAAATAAGTCTGGTCATTGTTGCCCGGCTCCGTGCCCATCTCTTTCACAAACAGTTCACCGATTTCCTCCTTCTTGATATGGATGGCCGGCACCACGATGTGACTGGGTTTCTTATGCATCAGCTGAAGGATTCTTTCTCCCAAATCACTTTCCACCACATCAATTCCTTTCTGAATCAGATATTCATTCAGTCCGCATTCTTCGGCCAGCATCGATTTACTCTTGATAAAGCGATGCACATTGTGTCCGTGCAGAATATTATAGATTATAGAACAATACTCATCGGCATCTTTTGCCCAATACACATGGGCTCCGTTTGCCTGTGCGTTCTTTTCAAACTCCTGCAAAAGCAAATCCAGGTGACTGTTGCTGTACATCTTGATGGCAGAAGCCATGTCGCGCAACTGTTCCCATTCCGGTACCTCCCGGCTAATTTTATCTCGTTTGGCACGCATCATCCACAAGGTCTGGTCATGCCATCCCGCCAGTTCCTTATTTTCCTGAAACTTTTCGGCGGCTTTTGAATGTTTCGTACTCATAATCCTGCAGCTAAAACTTCTACAATATGAATGGTTTTGATAGGCAACTTCTCTCTGGCGATTATCCCGTTCTGATGCATCAGACAGGAGCCATCGGCACCAACGATATATTCTGCACCCGTATCCATGTGACGTTTCACCTTATCACGTCCCATCTGTCCGGATACGGCGTGTTCTTCTACCGCAAACATACCTCCAAATCCACAACACTCATCCGGTCTTTCCGGTTCTACCACTTCAATGTCTTTCACCAAGGAAAGCAAATCACGAAGCTTATTATAATACGGGATATTCAATTCGCTCGGTGAAGAAAGGTGCATCAGGCGCACTCCATGACAACTGTTCTGGATACTGACCTTGTGAGGGAAAGAAGCCTGCAAGGAAGTGGGTTTCACCACGTCATGAATAAATTCGCAGATATCATAAATTTTGCCCTCGCTGGCACAACGATGAGGTTCCTTGGCTAATAACTGTCCATAATGATCACGCACAAATACCACACAGCTGGCCGACGGGCCTACAATGTAATCATACTGTTCAAAAAGACGGTCAAAACGTTTGGCCAACTCTACTGACTCTTCTTCAAATCCTGCATTTGCCATCGGTTGTCCGCAGCAAGTCTGGTCCAGCGGATAATCTACATCCACCCCCAGGCTTTTCAGCAACTTAAAAGAAGCCACTCCCACCTGCGGATAAACGGCATTGATATAACAGGGAATAAATAATCCTACTTTCATATACTTAAAATCTGTTATTCGTCTTCTTTCGAGCAAAAGTAAAAGGTTTTCTCGGGAAATGAAAACTTTATTTCAGATTTTGAAAACGATTTAAACCACCATAACAAAATGTAAAAAATGCGTGCGCCCCGCGAATCACTTCGCAGGGCGCACCCAACTAATAACTAACTTCTTTTACTTTTGTGGTTTACGTAATTTCTATATGACTAACACTGCAAAGATAGGTGTTAAAGGCTGTACCCGCAATACCTAAATGTAGGTATTTTAGAATTAATCCAAATAACGACCTTTCTAAAGATTCATTTTCACTTCACTCAACTCTACCAACTTATTTACGATGGCATAAATGGTCAGTCCGGCGGCCGAGTGAATCTGTAATTTTCGCGTAATGTTCCGGCGATGCGTAATGACCGTATGCACGGAAATATAGAGTTTTTCGGCAATTTCCTTATTGGTCATTCCTCGCACCACACAACCTACGATTTCTTTTTCCCGCTGGCTCAATGAGTCCTGGTCGCTTTCTTCCTCATCCGGCACGTTCATCAGCATCGACACCTTATGCGACAAAGAATCCACGTCGTCAAATAAATTGACCGAATCATCGTAGCCTTTGAGCTGGCTGGCATCCACCATCGTATAAATCAGCGACACGAATTTCATGGCAGCTTCCGGATATTCCTGCTTAAAAGCAGCCACATCGAACCATCCTCCAAATTGAGGGTTTATAATCAGAATTTGTGGAGTATGTGCCTCCATACAATGCTTCAGGCCCTCTTCTGAAGAAACCTCGATTACCTGTACCGGCAAATCAGGCAGACGCCTCAACACAGACACGAGTCCGCTGCGAATAATCATCGACGTATCTGCCACAGCAATGTATATTGTTTCCTGCGGTTTCATTTTATCTCCTTTTCCAACTCCATGATTGCGGGCACGAAAATAAAATCTTCCACCCGGTTGTGCGAAGCCAAATCCTCCTCACAACTAAATATATCGAACAAGGTAGCATTCAACAGCTGGTTATCCCCGCCCGACGGATAATATTTGATAATGATATTTTTCAGCTCGGTCAACTTGGCATTGATCTGGTCATGGTGACGGGCAAAAACTCCGATGCTGTAATCTTTCAGCCGTTCTCCCTTCAGCAAATGTTCCACATAAGTAAATACCTTTTCATTCTCATATTCCATGTGCTTGCGTACCTCGTGCACGTACGCATCGAAGAACTTCACAATCAGAAAAGCCACTTCATTCTCCGATGAACAGTCGATTGCTTCTATCAGCTTCCGCCGGATGGTAGGCAACTGGAAATCCAGAAAATAGGAATGAGCCTTTTTAAGGTATTCTACCAGCGCAGGAATAGAAAGTCCCTGCAAATGGTCGTGAATATGATTGCTCTCCTCGCCCAGGAAATTGACCACTATCAGGAATGTATTGCAATCCACCTGATTCATGTCGCACACTTCCTGCACGGACTTGTCACCAAACCCTAATGAAATGCCCAAACGGCTCATCACCTGCAGAAGAGCATAATTCTCACAAATCAAGTCGCCCATCTTGTCGGTGGGTTTATACATTCGCGTAGTATTGTTACACATAAATATCGTATTCATAAATTCACACTGCAAAATAAGAGAATCCTTTCAACACCCGCAATCACCATTTGTAGGTATATTGTCTGAAACATATCTGTCAGGCAAAGATAAGGCAGACATGGAGTTTCCACCAGCCGAAAATACACAAAAATCCCTAAAGAAAAGAGAGAAAACGAGCCATTGTATCTAGAAAAAAAATACCTTTGTTACATAAACTTTAAAATTATCATATTATGTATACCATACAGACCAACGCTTCCGGCACACGCAGCATGGAAATTTCTGAAAAACATCTGGAAACTATCGAAAAATATTCGCTCTTCCAACAGCTTATTGACAGCAACGGAATTGTGGACGAAACCGTACTCGACAAACTGAAACTGAACATTCGTTCGCTCATTGCGTCCATGGAAGAAAACAGCAAGGACTTGCTCGACCTGTGCATTGACGTGATTTATCACAACAACATGAAAGCGTTCGGCTTACACCAGCTCATCCTTCTTTATATCAAATGGGAAAGAGAAAAAGAAGAGAAAGAGGAACAAGAAGAAACTGAAGAAAACCACAATTAAAGAAACGCCTTGAAAGAATACAAGCTGACCGACTGGTTGCCTACTACCAAGAAAGAGGCTGAACTGAGGGGATGGAACGAACTTGACGTCATCATCTTCAGTGGAGATGCGTACGTGGACCATCCATCTTTCGGTGCTGCCGTCATCGGACGAATGCTCGAAGCTAAAGGACTGAAAGTAGCCATCATCCCCCAACCTAATTGGCGCGATGACCTGCGCGACTTCAAGAAACTAGGAAGACCAAGACTGTTCTTCGGCGTATCTGCCGGATGTATGGACAGCATGGTCAACAAGTACACTGCCAACCGACGGCTGAGAAGCGAAGATGCCTATACACCCGATGGACGCCATGACATGCGCCCTGAGTATCCCAGCATTGTCTATACGCAGATTCTGAAAAAACTGTACCCTGACGTACCAGTGGTTTTAGGCGGTATCGAAGCCTCTCTTCGACGCCTGACGCACTATGACTATTGGGAAGAGAAATTACGTCCTTCCATCTTAGTAGAATCAGGAGCCGACCTGCTTATTTACGGAATGGGAGAAAAACCCATTACGGAACTGAGCGAGCGCTTGCTTGAAGTAGAAGGAGAAGTTCATGCTGGAGACTTGCCGCATGACATTCCACAAACAGCCTACCTGATTTCACAGAAAGAGGTAGCTGCTCTGCCGGAAAACCCGAACGGCCAAGGCGACCTGACACTCTATTCGCATGAAGAATGCCTGAAGGATAAGAAAAAGCAGGCACAGAACTTCCGACACATCGAGGAAGAATCCAACCGCTATGCGGCAGCTCGCATCCTTCAGCAGGTAGGAAAGCAGGCGGTGGTAACCAATCCGCCTTATCCTCCCATGACGCAAGGAGAGCTGGACATGTCGTTCGACCTTCCTTACACCCGTCTTCCGCATCCTAAATACAAAAACAAGCGGATTCCGGCCTATGAAATGATCAAGTTCTCTGTCAACATCCACCGGGGATGCTTTGGCGGATGTGCTTTCTGTACCATCTCGGCCCATCAGGGAAAGTTCATTGTCAGCCGAAGCAAGGAAAGTATTCTCAAGGAAGTGAAAGCCATCGCTGAAATGCCCGACTTCAAAGGGTATCTGAGCGATTTGGGAGGTCCTTCGGCCAACATGTACCAAATGGGTGGAAAAGATACGGCTCTTTGCCGTCGCTGCAAACGTCCGTCGTGCATCCATCCCAAAGTCTGCCCGAATCTGAACACTGACCACCAGCCGTTATTAGAGATATACCATGCAGTAGACAGTTTGCCGGGCATCAAAAAAAGCTTTATCGGCAGTGGAGTGCGTTACGACCTGCTTCTGCATCAGAGTAAAGATGCAAAAACCAACCAGAGTACCAAGGAATATACTCGCGAACTGATTACACGTCACGTAAGCGGACGACTGAAAGTAGCTCCGGAACATACCAGTGACAAAGTGCTATACCTGATGCGCAAGCCACCGTTCGAGCAGTTCTACGAGTTCAAGCGTATCTTTGACAAAATCAACAAAGAAGCGGGATTAAGGCAACAGATTATTCCCTACTTCATCAGCAGTCACCCTGGCTGTACGGAAGAGGACATGGCCGAACTGGCGGTCATCACCAAGAAACTGGATTTCCATCTGGAGCAGGTACAGGACTTTACGCCTACCCCCATGACCGTCTCTACGGAAGCATGGTACACAGGCGTACATCCCTACACACTGGAACCGGTATTCTCGGCCAAAACCCCTCGTGAAAAACTGGCTCAGCGTATGTTCTTCTTCTGGTATAAACCTGAGGAACGGAAAGCCATTATCAACGAATTACGAAAAATCGGTCGAAACGACCTTATCAACAAGCTATACGGGAAATCATGATTTTTCACAGCAAAATTCGTCCGTGTCAAGCATGACGCGGACGAATTTTACGTACCACAGCCGACAGACTTTTCTGAATGGTCCGAGTCAACACAATCAAGGTAACGGCCACCAAGATAAGGAATATTCCCCAGCCTTCCTGCATGGTAAACTCTTCCCCAAAAATCAAGGCACCGATACATACAGCCGTCACCGGTTCCATGGCTCCTAATACCGAAGTCATTGTTCCACCAATATTCTGTACGGCCAATACCAAGGTAATATTGGAAATAACAGTAGGCACCACCGCCAGCAAGAACAGATTACCGATTGAAACTACATCCGGTACCGGCTGTATTCCTTGATTGGTCAATGCCTTTATGGCAAACAGCACCGTACTTACGATAAATACATAAAAAGCTAATTTCCGCCCGCTCATGTCACGCAATCTTGATTTATTGACTGCCACAATGTATCCGGCATAACATACAGCCGAAAGCAGAACAATAACCACTCCCGTCGCATCGGCCGACAGCTCATCTCCTTTCAACGAAAGTTCAGATACACCATATATTGCCAGCAGAATAGCTACCCACGTTACCCAAGAAGCTTTCTCACGGAACAAGACCAACATCAGCAAAGTCACAAACACGGGATAGGTAAAATGAAGCGTCGTGGCTACCCCGGCTCCCATAAACCCATATCCCCAGAACAGAAACATGGCTGAACCAGTATACAGCAGTCCCAACAAAAGAAACATCGGAATATCACGGCTCTCTATACGAAATGACTCCTTCTTTACTTTCATCATGGCCCCCAATGCAAAGGTGGCAAAGAGAAAACGATAAAAAAGAATCGAATCAAACATCATCCCTTTCTGCATCAAAGGCAGCGTGAACAAGGGTATCAAACCAAATGTTACCGAAGTGGCAATCCCATAGAAAAAACCTTTCAAACTATTCATATTTTCTGATTTTACGATAAAAACGCCGCAAAGGTACACAATTTGGCCGACATTCCTAAAAAGAAAAGAAGCGGCAGATACCTCATTATCGGGTTTCTGTCGCTTCCTCCATATAAAAACACTTGAACTTTTATCTTTCTCCTATCGGCTTGTAGTCCACTTCCTCCAGTACGTTCTTGTATGCCGGACGGATAATGCGACGACCTTCGAAGTTCAGTTCCTCAATACGGTGTGCCGTCCATCCCACAATACGGGCCATGGCAAACAGCGGCGTATAGATTTCATGCGGTAAGCCCATCAGTTCGTAGATAAAGCCTGAATAGAAATCCACATTCGAGCAAACCTGCTTCTTGGTTCCTTTCACTTTCTTGAAGCATTCGATGGCACGCTGTTCCAACAGTTCAAGGAAGGCAAATTCTTTCTCACACCCCTTTTCTGCCACCAGTTCACCAGCCAGTTCTTTCAGTAATACGGCACGCGGATCAGAAATAGTGTACACCGCATGACCGATACCGTAAATCAACCCACTGCCATCGTAGGCTTCTTTATTCAGCATACGGGTCAGATAGGTATCGATTTCGTCTACATTCGTCCAGTCAGAAATTACCTCTTTCAAGTGATGGAACATCTTTACCACCTGAATGTTGGCACCTCCGTGCAGAGGACCTTTCAACGAACCGATTCCGGCTGCAATGCTGGAATACGTATCCGTGCGAGTAGAACTGGTGACACGTACGGTAAATGTAGAGTTGTTACCACCTCCATGCTCTGCCTGAAGCACCAGCAGCAAGTCGAGCATACGCGCTTCCAGCGGAGTGTATTCTTTCTTAATCATGTAAAGGAAGTTTTCGGCCAGCGACAGATTCTCGTGCGGATGGCGAATGTGCAGCGAACGTCCGTGTATACTGTGACGATAGATGCTATACGCATACGCAATGATGGTCGGGAACTTTGAAATCAGTTCGATGGACTGACGCATCAGGTTGTCGCGTGAAATATCATCCGGATTCGGGTCGAACGTGTACATTTCGAGCACGCTACGTGCCAGGATGTTCATGATGTTCTGCCCTTCCAGATCGATAATGTTCATGGTCGTCTTCTTGTCCAGCGGCATATTGTCATTGATGAGCTCCTTGAACGAAGCCAGTTGTTCGCTGTCCGGAAGTTCACCCGACAACAACAGGTAAGCCACTTCCTCAAAGCCGAAACGCTTCTCGCGCAGCAAGGCATGAGCAATGTCATCCAAATCGTATCCGCGATAGAATAACTTACCCGGAATAGCCTTCAATCCCTGGTCTGTGCGTTCATAACCTACCACATTACCAATCTTTGTCAGTCCCACGAGCACACCTGTACCATCTTCGTTACGCAGACCTCGCTTTACATTGTATTTCGTGAACAGTTCGTTGTCGATGCGGCATGCCTGCTTGGCACACTCGGAAAGTTTGTAAACTATATATTCTTTCTTCATAAACTTCTCTTTTTATCCATTAAAACACTCCGACAAGAAAATCCTCCGACTATTACAGCAAAGAAATGATTTCCTGTCCAAATTCATTCGTGCCCAACGCGTGACCATTCGGCATGAAACGCGCCAAATCATGAGTTGCCTCCCCTTTCGAGAAAGCTTTCTCCAAGGCATTCACAATCAGTTCGGCAGCTTCTTTCCAGCCCATGTACTCCAGCATCATGACAGAAGAGAGCAGCAAGGAACACGGATTCACCACATTCTTTCCGGCAATGTTCGGTGCCGTGCCGTGAGTCGCTTCAAAGATGGCATGTCCGCTCTTGTAATTGATGTTGGCTCCCGGTGCGATACCGATACCGCCCACCATGGCTGCCAGCTGGTCGGACACATAATCACCGTTCAGGTTCAGCGTAGCAATGACCGAATATTCTTCCGGAATGAGCAGGGTATTTTGCAGGAAAGCATCTGCAATGCAATCTTTCACCACCACTTTTCCATCGTTGATGGCTTTGGCTACGGCAGCCTTGGCCGACTCTTCACCCAACTCTTTCTTCAAGCGGTCATATTCGTTCATGGTGAAAGTCTGGTCCTTGAACTCAGTTTCAGCCACTTCGTATCCCCAGCGCTTGAAACCTCCTTCCGTAAACTTCATGATATTTCCCTTGTGTACCAGTGTCACTGACGGCAAGCCGTGTTGCAACGCGTATTCAATGGCTGCACGTACCAGTCGCTGGGTACCTTCCTTTGACACGGGTTTCACACCAAATGAAGAGGTTTCCGGGAAACGTACCTTGGTCACACCCATCTCATCACGAAGGAAAGCATAGAATTTCTGTGCTTCCGGTGTACCTTGTTCCCATTCGATACCCGCATAAATGTCTTCCGTATTTTCGCGGAAAATGTGCATATTCACCTTGTGCGGCTCTTTCACCGGAGAAACGACTCCTTTGAACCAGCGTACCGGACGCAGGCAGACATACAAATCGAGCGTCTGACGCAATGCCACATTCAGCGAACGGATACCACCGCCCACCGGAGTGGTCAATGGACCTTTGATACCTACCAGATATTCCTTGAATGCTTCCAGCGTAGCCTCCGGCAACCACTCACCGGTCTGTTCAAAAGCCTTTCCACCGGCCAGCACCTCTTTCCATTCAATACGGCGCTTACCTACGTAGGCCAGCTCTACCGCTGTATTGACAATTTTCTGACAAACCGGAGTGATTTCTGCTCCTACTCCATCCCCTTCAATAAAAGGAATCACTACGTGATCGGGAACCACCAGTTTCCCGTCCTGCATATACATCTTATTGCTCATTTCTCTCATTTTTTAAAGGTGTTCAAGGCTGAACCGGCCTTAAACCAGTTAATTTGCATTTCATTATAGGTATGAAGCACTTCGAAAGTTTCTGTCGTGCCGTCTTCGTGCGTCAACACGGCATGCAACGGTTTACCCGGAGCAAAGCGTTGCAATCCCAAGATAGAAATCCGGTCGTGCTCACGCACCTTGTCGTAATCGTTCTTGTCGGCAAAAGTCAGTGCCAGCATACCCTGTTTCTTCAAGTTCGTTTCATGAATACGGGCAAAACTCTTGGCCAGGATTACCCGCACGTTCAGGAAGCGCGGTTCCATGGCGGCATGTTCACGACTGGAACCCTCTCCGTAGTTTTCTTCTGCCACTACGATAGAGCCCATGCCCTTTGCCTTGTACTGCTTGGCCACTGCCGAAACGGCTTCATATTCGCCAGTCAACTGATTCCATACGCAGTTAGTCTTACCGTTGAATGCATTGACAGCCCCCATCAACATATTATCGGAAATATTTTCCAGGTGTCCGCGGAAGCGCAACCACGGTCCGGCCATAGAAATGTGGTCGGTAGTACATTTTCCCTGCGTCTTAATCAACAGCGGAAGTTCCATGAAGTCTTCTCCGTTCCATGCAGCAAACGGTTCCAGTTTCTGCAAGCGCTGTGAGTCCGGCTGAATGGTCACTTCCACCTTTCCTCCGTCGGCCGAAGGAGCCACATAACCATTGTCATCTACTGTAAATCCTTTCAGTGGCAGTGTTTCCCCTGTAGGCGGATCAAGTTTAATCTCTTCTCCCTTCTCATTCTTCAGGGTATCCGTCAGCGGATTAAAGCACAGGTCGCCCGCAATGGCAAACGCCACAGCCATTTCCGGTGAAGCAATGAACGCATGTGTGTTCGGATTGCCATCGGCACGCTTGGCAAAGTTACGGTTGAATGAAGTCACGATAGAATTGGCCCGAAGCGGATCGTCGGTCACTCGCTTCCACTGTCCGATACAAGGACCGCAGGCATTGGTCATCACTACACCGCCGATGCTCTTCAAATCCTCAATCATGCCGTCGCGCTGAGCCGTACAATATACCTGTTCCGAACCCGGATTGATAATCAGCGAAGCCTGCATCTTCAGACCTTTTGCCTTTACCTGACGGGCTACTGAAGCTGCACGACTCAAATCCTGATAAGAAGAGTTGGTACAAGAACCTATCAATCCCACTTCCATCTTCTGCGGGAACCCTTCCTTCTTCACACGGGCAGCAAATTCCGATACCGGACAAGCTGCATCGGGCGTAAACGGTCCATTCACATACGGTTCCAGTGCAGAAAGGTCGATTTCAATCAAACGGTCGTAATATTTCTCCGGCTGCTGTGCCACTTCCGCATCTGCCTGCAAATCGGCCGCATTAGCCTCAGCCAGTGCGGCAATTTCCTCACGTCCGGTAGCACAGAGGTAGCGATTCATCTCCTCATCGTAAGGGAAAACAGAAGTCGTAGCTCCCACCTCAGCTCCCATGTTACAGATAGTAGCCTTGCCGGTAGCAGACAACGAGCGGGTTCCCTCTCCGAAATATTCAATAATGGCATTCGTTCCTCCCTTCACGGTGAGAATACCTGCCAGTTTCAAAATCACATCTTTTGGCGAAGCCCATCCGTTCAACGCACCGGTCAGCTTCACCCCAATCAGTTTTGGCATCTTCAGTTCCCATTCCATGCCAGTCATTACGTCCACTGCGTCGGCACCGCCCACACCAATGGCAATCATACCCAATCCACCGGCATTCGGGGTGTGTGAGTCGGTTCCCACCATCATGCCACCCGGAAACGCATAGTTCTCGAGTACAACCTGATGAATGATACCTGCTCCCGGTTTCCAGAAACCGATGCCGTACTTCGAAGCCACACTTCTCAGAAAATCGTATACCTCTTTATTAGTAGTGCAAGCAGAAGGCAAATCCTCTTCCACTCCTTTATATGCTTGAATCAAATGGTCACAATGTACGGTAGCAGGAACAGCTGAAACGGATTTTCCCGCATTCATAAACTGCAACAGCGCCATCTGGGCCGTCGCATCCTGCATGGCTACGCGGTCCGGACGGAAGTTAACATACTCTTCCCCCCGACGGAAAGCTGCCACCGTGTTTTCGTCGTATAAATGTGCATACAATATTTTTTCAGCCAAAGTCATGGCACGCCCCAGTTTCTTACGGGCCTTTTCTACTTTTTCTGCATACGACGCATAGAACGTCTTCTGCATTTCCATGTCGTAAATCATCTGAACAATCTTTTATAACTTCGTGCGCAAATATATTGAAAATATCTCACAATATCACACTTATATCAAATAAAAAACAACAATCTGCCACAAAACCTCATTTCTTTATAACAGAGGGCTGGTTTTTACCGCATTCCGGAAAGCTTTTTGACATGCCATTATCCTTAAATTGAAAATTCCCTGCATATTCTTGCTATTTCTACAAGCAGTCAAGCGTACACAAAACTCAAGGTACGATTGCACTTTACCAATAATCCAACGGTAAAAATTCTTCTGCCTTTCCTTGCCTATCCTTCTAAACCTTACTTACAAATTTTCTGTTTCCACTGTGGGATACAAAAACCACAGTGTGGGATATATATTTCACACTGTGGAATACAAATCCCGCACTATGAAGCAGAAAATATATCAATACCTTTAAAATAAAGCACAAGAGGATGTGGAGGAATGTAAAGGTAAAGCTATCAAATCCCCCAAAATGTCTATGCTATTTCTGAAAGATGAAAATTATACTTTTTCTTATACCTTTTTGACACCAATCCAATAAATTCTTTACCTTTGTAATAACTGTTAATAAAAACTCATTACTTGCTGACCATGAAATTTTTCAGACTACTTTATATAATTCTTTCTATCGCATGTTATAGTTTATCAGCCTCTTCCCAAACGTATGAAGAGATAAAAAACATGTCTACAAAAGAACTGTACAATATATTAAACCAAGTTCTTGAAGAAAGAGGAAACTTCATCAGACAAAAAGAAGCACATATTGATTCGCTGAAAATCCATGCCAGTGGATATAATGATTTTCTCAATATCGCAAGTCAATATCATACGTTTCAATATGACTCTGCCATGGTCTATATCCAAAAAGCGCAAATACTGGCTGAGAGCAATTTAAAAAAATTGGAAGCACAAATCTTACAAGCCGAAATTCAGGCCACTGCCGGACTATATTCCGAGGCATTACACGTATTAGAATATATTAATCCGTCTCTTTTACCAAAAGAACTGAAAGTGTCTTATTATCGGGCATGCATCTGCACCTGTTACACGATGGACGACTTTATGCGAAACAATCATTCTACATTTTCACAACAGAAAGAAATGTTTGCAGACTCCATCCTATTTTACCTTCCAGTATCCTCCCCAGCATGGCTGTACCGGAAAGCAGAACACACACCAGATTCAGCCTTTAACACCAAAGACAAGCTGTATAGAGAATGCATCAACAACTCGTCTGTAAACAGCAGAACATTTGCAAGTGCCACTTGTGGTCTGGCCTTACTATATGAACGCAGACAAGTGAAAAAAGATGAAATGGAACGACTGCTAATTCTATCGGTAATAAGTGATTACGTACAACCGCTCAAAGAAAATATGTCCTCACAACTGCTGGCTAATTATATTGCAAACAATCGAGAAGAAGACCTTCCGTTTGCACACCAGCTTTTGGTGAATGCGCTTGAAGATGCACTTTTTTTCAACAATCGCTTGCGCCTGATGCAAATCAGCCGACGTTTGCCTGATATCGTGTTAAAGCATGAACAGCAACTTCAGCAATCCAACCGACGCAGAATCTTCACCATTATTTGTATCAGCTCTCTTTTACTCTCTCTTATTATCGCCATAGCATATACGATACGCACCAACCAAAAGTTAGCAATCAGCAGAAACAAACAAAGAGAAACAAACAAGCAATTGTCGCAAATGAACGAAGAACTCGTAAGCCTTAACCAGAAGTTGAAAGACACAAACCGCTCGCGCGAGGAATGCGTCAGTCTGTTCTTTAACCTTTGCGCATCCTACACCGAGAGACTGACTTCTTTTAAAAAATCAGTAGAACGGAAGGTAAAAGTGGGACAAACGAACGACCTGCTACGCATTGTCACCTCATCCAACATTACCGATGCTGAATCAAAGGAATTCTATTTCCATTTTGACCAGGCATTCATCACCCTCTATCCCACCTTTATCAGCGAACTCAACTCTTTATTGCGTCCCGATGCACAATTAATATTAAAGAAAGGAGAAATTCTCAGTACCGAATTACGTATTGCCGCCCTTATTCGAATGGGCGTACACGATTCAAACAAGATAGCCACCCTGCTGTTTTACTCTCCACAAACTATCTATAATTATCGCAGCCAATTAAAATCAAGGGCTATCAACCGCGAAAATTTCGAACAACAGATAGAGCAACTTGGATTAACAAACTCCATTTTTCAATAAAATACCATTTCTGAGATTTATCCGACTCTACTTAGATCTACTTAACATGATATATTAGCATCTAATTTATAGCAACTTACAATTACATACATCTATATAAGGCCTACTTGACCACTACCATGGCAATCTAACACAGGATTTCCAGACTACTTTTGCCATTGCGAATCTGTTAGAAAACACAAGCCTTAAAAACTTAAATGTATGTTATTAGAAAAACGCTTAATTACACTAAACCTCATGTTAGGTTGTCTCACTGCCACAGCGCAAACAAACGTTACCAGTGACACGCAAATAAATGTAACGACAGACCACACCGAAATGGTATTTTCCGTGATTCCTTCGGGAAAAATAGTCTATAATTATTACGGTGAAAAGCTCGCCCACATTACTCCTTTCTTAAACAAGCAGTACCACGAACAACCTGCTAATGGTGCCACGGCCATCTGTGAAATCTATCCAGCTTATGGAGGAACTTGTGCCATCAACCCTGCACTGAAACTGACACATGCTGACGGAGTGCAAACCACAGAATTAGTATACGACAGCTACAGACAACAGGTATTAGATGACAACCGTACACAAACCACCATCACTCTGAAAGATCCACTCTATGCCATCTCCATGGATGTAGTATACACAGCGTATAAAAAAGAGAACGTCATCACTCAGCATTCCACTATTACCAATCATGAGAACGGACAGATTGACGTAGAGCAAATCGCATCAGCCTATCTCCCCATCTATGCAGATGACTATTACTTGACACATTTTCACAGCAACCACATGGCGGAGATGCAACTGATAGAAGAAAAACTCACGTCCGGTATCAAGGATATAGAAAATAAACGCGGACTGCAAACTACCTTCACCTCCAACCCAGCTTTCATGCTCTCCCTAGAGCACCCACTTCAGGAAGAAGCCGGTGATGTCTATGCAGGTACCCTGGCATGGAGCGGTAACTACAAGATAACTTTTGAAGTAGACGAGCACAGCCGATTGAATGTAGTGAGCGGCATGAATAATTTTGCCTCCACTTATTATCTGGGAAAAGACGAAAGCCTTACCACTCCCGAAATGATCTGGACTTATAGCAACACCGGCTCAGGACAGGCCTCAAGAAACTTACACAACTGGGTACGCCAATACAATATGGCGCATGGCAACCAATTGCACGACATTGTGCTCAACTCATGGGAGGGAGCATACATGGATTTCAATGAAAAGATCCTAACCGATATGATGGATGATGCGGCAAATATCGGTGTAGAGACTTTTGTACTGGACGACGGATGGTTCGGCAACAAATATCCACGTAACACAGACCATCAAGGATTAGGCGACTGGCAAACTAACCGAAAGAAACTGCCCCATGGCATCGATTACCTGGCTCAGTACGCCGCAAGCAAAGGACTGAAATTCGGCATTTGGATAGAGCCCGAAATGGTTAATCCGAAAAGTGAACTTGCTGAACAGCACCCTGAATGGATAGTGAAGAGTGGAAAACGCGACCTGATTGAAATGCGCCAGCAGTTACTGCTCGACCTGAGCAACCCCGAAGTACAAGACTTTGTGGTAAAAACATTCGACGAAGTTGTAGCCCTGAGTGACAAAATCAGCTATATCAAATGGGACGCCAACCGTTATGTAGCCAACTTCGGTTCGGAATACCTGCCCAAAGATAAGCAGTCGCATTTCTGGATAAAATACATGAAAGGACTCTATAGTGTATACGACCGCATCCGTGCCAAACACCCCGACATAATCATACAACTTTGTTCATCAGGCGGCGGACGTCTTGACATGGGCGCACTGAAATATCACGATGAGTTCTGGACAAGCGATAATACCTGTGCCATAGACAGAATCTTCATCCAGTACAGTACCAATCTGTTCTATCCTTCAATTACTACCGCAGCCCATGTATCGGCAGCACGTAATCATCAGACAGGGCTGATTATCCCACTGAAATTCCGTTTTGACGTTGCTATGATGGGACGTCTGGGCATGGAACTTCAACCCAAGCAGATGAGTGATGAAGAGAAGCAATTTGCCGCAGCAGCCATCCAAACTTACAAGGAAATCCGCCCCACCATACAACAGGGAGACCTTTACCGCTTGAAAAATCCATACGAAGGATATGGCTGGGCATCGCAAATGCACGTGACCAAAGACAAGAAACAAGCTGTACTCTTTGCTTTTAGCCTGAAGTTCCACACACGTACACATTTCTTTCACACTCGTCTGAAAGGACTCGATTCCAACAAGCGATACAAGATAACCGAACTGAATAAGCAAGGCAATAGCACCTTCTATACCGACGGTGCAATCTACCCAGGTGACTACCTGATGAACGCAGGTATCAGCCTCTCTATCAGCAATCCCTATGATAGCGCGGTAATTCTTCTCACAGAAATAGAATAATAACCTTAATAATTACTTAGAAATAAAAACAATAAGACCATGAAAACAAACAGAAATCTTTTAGGAGCGACAGCCATTCTCTGCACATTATCGGGCACAATGACTGCAGAAGCTGCTAATGAAGCAATCTACGCAGCCTCAAGTAATGGGTTTGCAGTACAATCCATGCAGCAACAAAGCATTATAGTGAAAGGTACTATCACCGACAATTATGGTGCAGTTATCGGTGCTAGTGTAGTGGTAAAAGGTACTACCAATGGTACAGTGACAGATATGGAAGGCAACTTCGTACTAACTGTAAATAAAGGTGATTGTCTGGTAATTTCTTATGTGGGATACAAAAACCAGGAAATTATAATAAAAGATACACAACCGCTCAGCATTAAGTTAGCGGAAGATACTGAAGCACTTGATGAAGTGGTAGTGGTAGGCTATGGTACACAGAAAAAAGCCAACCTGACTGGTTCTGTAGCTTCTATAGATTCAAAACAACTGGGCGACCGTGCTCTAACTTCTGTAGCTGCAGGTATGCAAGGTACCATGCCGGGAGTGACAATTAAAAGTGCTACTGGCCGTCCTGGACAAGACGATAGCGCAGGTTCTATTCGCGTACGTGGAACAGGAACTTTCAACAATGCTTCACCAATGGTGATTGTAGATGGCATGGAAAGTACACTCTACGACCTTGACCCCAACGACATCGAATCAATCTCTGTATTAAAAGATGCGGCATCGGCTGCTATCTACGGTTCAAAAGCTGCCAACGGTGTCATTGTAGTTACTACTAAACGTGGTAAGGCAGGCACATCTCAAATTTCATATAGCGGCAATGTGGGCTGGCAGTCGCCTACTCGTTTGGCAAAATACGTGAGTAGTGCCGATTATGCCCGTCTTACCAACGAAGCACGGCGCAACGAAGGACTGTCCGACATGTACACAGAAGAAGATATCCGCCTCTTTGAAGATGGAACAGACCCCGACGGGCATCCTAACACCGACTGGCTCGGCTTGCTCTATGACAACAGCGGGCTACAAACCCAGCATAACCTGAATATCAACGGTGGTTCAGAGAAAATACAATATATGACCTCTTTAGGCTACACACACCAGGAAGGCTTGATCCGAAACAACGACAAAGACAAATACAATATCCGTCTGAATCTGGACAGCGAAGTAACTTCCAAACTATCCACCTCCTTCAGCATGGCATTCACTAGAGAAGACATTGACTACCCCGCCCACCCTGCCGACCGTGGCGATGATGAATTTTTCGGACTGGTTACTAAAATCTCTCCGATGGTACCCTGCTACAAAACGAATGGAGACTACGGATACATCGGTGACGGTAACCCCATAGCCTGGTTGGACAGTGGTGTAAAGAAAACCATGATGCGCAACAATCTACAAAGCATAGGTTCACTGAAATATCAGCTTCTGCCCGAACTTTCGGTAAAAACCATCGCCTCATACAAACTATATACCGGAGAAACCCATACGCCGAAAAGCATGGTAAAATATACCAGCGATTTCACCCATGGGTCTACCTTCAAACTTACAGAAGAATACTATCGCGACGACCGTATCACGGGAGATATCTTATTAGAGTACAAGAAAGCATTCAGACAAAAACATAACCTGAACATACTGGCCGGTTATCACTCTGAACTCTATCGCAATTACTATCTGAAGGGCTATCGCGAAAACTTCCCCAACCAAGATTTGACCGACCTCGATGCAGGTGGCTCTGCCAATCAATCTACCGGTAGTAACCGTCACGAACTATCCATGCTTTCCTACTTCGGCCGCATCAATTACGACTATTTGGGCAGATATCTTATTGAAGCCAATGCCCGTTACGATGGCACTTCACGTTTCGCCCGCGGAAACCGTTGGGGATTGTTCCCTTCAGTATCTATAGGATGGCGTTTCTCTGAAGAAGCTTTCTTTGAGAAATTAAAGAATGTAGTGAACTACGGTAAGCTACGCGCTTCATGGGGACAGCTAGGCAATCAGGATATAGGTGGTTATTACCCTACCGTTTCTACTATTTCACTAGGTGTAAACTATCCGTTAGGAGGAGTGATACAGTCAGGTGGTGCCACACAAAATGCAGTCAATAAAGATTTGAAATGGGAAACCACTACCACTTATGACATTGGTCTAGACCTGACCTTATTCGGCAGTCTAAACATCACCATGGACTACTACAACAAAACTACCAGCGACATTCTAATGAACATGGCTACCCCATTCACCTTTGCACTGAACGACTATTATGCCAATGTAGGTAAGGTAAGCAACAACGGATTTGAATTCTCTGCTACCTATAACGGAAGAATCGGTCAGGTAAATTATAATATCGGAGGTAATGTAGCCTTCAACAAAAACGAAATTAAGGAAATGGGCTCAGGCGACCAGTACATCAACGACAGCAACGGTGCCACTTTTGCCATCATGCGCACAGGAGAAGCCATGAACAGTTTCTACGGATATAAGACAGATGGCTTTTTTGCAACCGATGCAGAAGCGGCAGCCGCTTACCCCAACGGTACTGCTATCGGTTACACCCCCAAAGCAGGTGACTTGCGTTACATAGATACCAACGGCGACGGCAAATTGGACGGCGAAGACCGTCAGGTTTTAGGTTCTTGGGATCCGGGCATCACCTTCGGTTTTAACTTAGGCCTGCAGTGGAACGGCTTCGATTTCACAGCTATGTTCCAAGGTGCCGCCGATGTATACGGCTACGTAACTCGAGAAGGGGTAGGATACATTAACGGTGATACATCCAAGCCCACTAGCATTTGGTTAAACCACTGGACACCTGAGAACCAGAATCCAGAGACTCCACGTCTAATTCTAGGTATGGAAGGCTGGAGTATGCCAACCACTACCAGCGATTTTTGGATGCAGAACGCGACCTATCTGCGCATGAAGACCCTACAGATTGGCTATACACTACCCAAGAAATGGCTACAGAAAATAAAACTGGATAATATTCGTCTATATTATACGGCAGAAAACCTTCTTACATTTACCGGCTTCATGGATGGATACGATCCGGAATCACCCGTATCAACCGACAACCTGAAAGGTAACAACTACCCGCAAACCAAAACACACTCTTTCGGTGTGAATATTACATTCTAATTTAACAAAGACCGTCATGAAAAAATATACATTTGCACTAGTTGCACTGCTGGCATGTCTCAGCAGTTGCTCCGAAAGTTTTTTAGATCGTGAACCAAGTTACGCCCTCACCCCCTCTACTTTTTGGAAGACAGAAAACGATGCCAAAATAGCACTAGTGGGATGCTACCGCCAGTTGTACAGCCCGTATCGTCCCGAAGAAATGTGGTTCTGGGAAACCACCAGCGATAATGCCTTCTGCTACCACCGCAACAAAGACTACCGCGCTATTGGCGATGGCAGTATGGCTCCGTCAGGTGTATCAGTACATAATTATTTCACCTATCAAGATCTTCGTACATTAAACGAATATCTGGAAAAAGAAAAGACAATAGATTTTGAAAAAGAGAGTACGCGTAATCAGTACCGTGCAGAAGTACGCTTAATCCGTGCTATGTTGCTTGCCTTCAAAGTACACTGCTACGGCGATTTTCCTTTCAGCGAAACTGTATTCGAAACTGTGGAGGAATCTAAAATAGCCCGTACTCCTAAAACCGAGCTCTTGAGCTTTATCGAAAAGGAAGTAACGGATATTATCAATTCAAACGCCTTACCTGAGACCTCAGAGGTAGGCCGTATCAACAAATATGCAGCTGAAGCTTTCTTAGTCCGTTTCTACATGGGAATCGGTAACTTTGACAAGGCAATAGCACATGCCAAAGTTATCATGGATAGTGGCAAGTATTTCATGCCGCAGCTCACTTACGAACAATCATTCCTGGTAGCCAACCAACATAATTCAGAAGTTATCCTCTCCTTTGAACATAACAAAGCTGGCGATTTTGGCATGTGGGTGGCAGAATTCTTCCCTAACCAATTGTACGGTGGATGGTCATCAATCGTACCGACACAAGACCTGCTGGAATCTTACGAGACCATTAACGGTCTCACCATCGACGAAGATCCTACTTATGATAAGACCAACCCATTCGTAAATCGTGACCCACGCTTACGTGCTACTATTCTCTATCCAGGTCAGGTATGGGATAAATATACTAAAGAATATGGAGGCTACCGATCCATAGAAAAAGGCAGCGGCGACTATTGGAGTGACGCTGATAATGCCACACACACAGGTATGAACTTCAAAAAATTCTATTCAGCCCCTAGTGAACTGGGCGATATATGGAGTTGCGAGCGTAACTTTCCCATCTTCCGCTACGCTGAAATATTGCTGAGTTATGCCGAAGCCAAAATGGAAAAGGATGAAATAGATAACAGCGTATACGAGGCGATAGACCAGATACGTGTACGTGCAGGTATGCCAAAAGTAGACCGCACTCAATATAATACACAAGCCAAACTCCGTGAACTTATCCGTCGCGAGCGCCGTGTAGAATTTGCATACGAAGGAATCCGCCGCTTCGATATTATCCGCTGGGGCATTATCAGCGATGTGATGGGAGGACAGAAGATTTACCACATGAACGGTACCATCGGCACATTCAATCCTGCTACTGGCGACTTTGATGTACATTTGGAAGATTACCGCGACCCGACTTATACCGACATTGAGGAAACACGTCAGTTTACCAAAGGTAAAAATGAACTTCTTCCAGTACCGCAAACAGAAAGAGATCTCAATGAAAAATTGAGTCAAAACCCAGGTTACTAATAGTTTTTCTCACAGGTAAAAAGATTGTTTTTCAGAATAACACTGTTTTTGTAACTAAAATTTTAATCTATACCATGAAACAACTAATTTTATCGGCAACCTTATTGCTTTCGGCGCTGCAAATAGAAGCTGCTGAACATAAAGTATTCCGAATATCTACAAATCAAACAGACTTGATTCTGCAAGTGGGCGACAATGGGCGTCTTTATCAGACTTATTTAGGTGAAAAATTGCTGAACGATAAGGATGTCAATCGATTCAACTGGTACCAGCATCCAGGTTCAGATGGAAGTATCAGCCAGCGAGGCTGGGAAGTATATAGTGGTTCAGGCAATGAGGAGTTCTTCGAGCCTGCCATCGCCATTACGCATAACAATGGCAAAACTTCCACTTATCTGTATTATGTATCCTCTTCTGCACAAGCCGTAGAAGGAGGTATGGAGACCACCATTAACCTGCGCGATGATAAGTATCCCATAGATGTTACCTTACATTATGTGGCTTATCCAAAAGAAAATGTCATTAAAACATGGAGCGAAATCAAGCATCAAGAAAAGAAACCTATCACACTGAGCAGATACGCTTCTACTATGTTGTATTTCTGTAACTCTGCTTATTACCTAACAGAATTCAGCAGCGACTGGGCAAAGGAAGCACAGATGACCAGTCAGCAGTTACAGTTTGGAAAGAAAATAATAGATACGAAGTTAGGCAGCCGTGCCGCCATGATTGCCCATCCTTTTTTCGAAGTGGGACTAGACCAGCCAGTAGCCGAAAACCAGGGCAAAGTTCTGATGGGTACACTGGGATGGACAGGCAACTTTCGCTTTACTTTCGAAGTGGATAATGCTGGTAACCTCCGCGTTATCCCATCCATCAACCCATATGCATCCAACTATCAGCTCCCTGCCAACAAAGTATTCACTACCCCGGAGTTTATCTTCACCCTAAGCTATAATGGAAGTTCCGAAGGCAGCCGTAACCTGCATGAATGGGCCAGAAATTATAGTCTAAAAGATGGAAAAGGAAGTCGTCTTACCCTGCTGAACAACTGGGAGAACACTGGATTTAATTTCAACCAAGAAATCTTGGCCAATTTGATGAAGGAAGCAAAACATCTGGGAGTAGACATGTTCTTGCTGGACGACGGATGGTTTGCCAACAAATATCCCCGCAACAATGACAAGGCTGGCCTAGGTGACTGGGAAGTGAACCATAACAAGCTGCCTGGCGGCATACCCGCACTGGTCGATGCAGCTAAAGAAGCTGGTGTGAAGTTTGGCATCTGGATAGAACCTGAAATGGTAAACCCCAAGAGCGAACTCTTCGAGAAACACCCCGACTGGGCCATTCACGATGATAACAGAACAATGTACTACTACCGCAATCAACTGGTACTTGACCTGAGCAACCCTGCCGTACAAGATTACGTATACAGCATCGTTGAAAGTATCCTGAAAGAAAACCCTGACATCGCCTACTTCAAATGGGATTGCAACAGTCCGATTACCAATATCTACTCACCGTACCTGAAAGACAGACAAGGCAATCTCTACATCGACCATATGCGCGGTGTGTACAATGTATTCAAGCGCGTAAAGGAAAAATACCCCAATGTCCCCATGATGCTTTGCTCTGGTGGAGGTTCGCGCTGTGACTATGAAGCACTGAAATATTTCACCGAGTTCTGGTGCAGCGACAATACCGACCCTATAGAGCGCTTGTACATCCAGTGGGGCTTTTCACAGTTTTTCCCGGCTAATTCCATGTGTGCCCACGTAACCAGCTGGAACAAAAACACCTCCATCAAGTTCCGTACCGATGTAGCCTCCATGTGCAAACTAGGCTTCGACCTTGGTCTGAAAGAACTTAGTTCAGACGAATTGATCTACTGTCAAACAGCAGTAAACAACTGGAAGAGACTAACCCCTTCCATTATGGATGGTGACCAGTATCGTTTGGTTTCGCCCTACCAGTTCAACCACATGGCTGTAAACTACGTCAGTAAAGATTGCCAGCAAGCCGTTCTATTTGCCTACGATATCCATCCACGTTTTCAGGAAAAGCTGTTAAACGTAAAATTACAAGGACTCGACCCTTTCAAAAGATACAAAGTGACAGAAATAAACCTGATGCCTGGTCAAACATCAACCTTAGAAGCTAACGGTAAAACTTTCTCTGGCGACTATCTGATGAAAGTCGGTCTCAAAGTCTTCAGTGCCAACCACACCCAAAGCCGTGTCATCGAACTGACCGCCGAATAAGATTTTAATATTCACTAATTCATGGAATGGTGTAATCCCGCAAAAGGATTGCACCATTTTTTCACAAACCAAATTTTCTCTTCCGAAAAAGACCTTATTATCGATTTCTCATTTTCCAATAATGGAATCTCCCACATTTTATTCGTTTTCTTCGGGATTTTTTGTAAGTTTGAAGAAAATCTTATTCAACTGTATTATGGAAACATATCTATTCTGGCTGGTCCCGGCGGCATCGCTGCTGGCATTGGCACTTGCCGGATACTTCTACCGGCAAATGAAGCAGGAAAGCGAAGGTACCCCCACCATGGCACGCATTGCATCGTATGTCCGGAAAGGAGCCATGTCTTACCTGAAACAGCAATACAAAATAGTTACCCTTGTATTTATCGGACTGGCTGCCTTGTTTGCCATCATGGCCTATGGGTTCAACTTGCAAAACCATTGGGTACCCGTGGCATTCCTCACTGGAGGTTTCTTCTCCGGGCTGTCGGGTTACTTAGGTATGAAAACCGCTACGTATGCCTCTGCACGTACGGCAAATGCTGCACGCAACTCACTGAACAAAGGATTAAAGGTGGCATTTCGCAGTGGAGCGGTTATGGGACTTGTGGTCGTAGGACTGGGATTGTTTGATATTTCTTTCTGGTACCTGCTGTTGGATTTCTGCATTCCGGAAGATGCACTGAATCCTACCGCCAAGTTATGCGTCATTACCACCACGATGCTGACTTTTGGAATGGGAGCTTCTACCCAAGCACTGTTTGCCCGTGTAGGAGGAGGCATTTATACCAAGGCGGCCGATGTGGGAGCTGACCTGGTGGGGAAAGTAGAAGCGGGCATTCCGGAAGACGACCCGCGCAACCCGGCTACGATTGCCGACAATGTAGGCGATAACGTAGGTGATGTGGCCGGAATGGGAGCCGACCTCTACGAATCCTACTGCGGTTCGATTCTGGCTACCGCTGCCCTGGGAGCTGCTGCCTATATCGGCACGGGAGATACCGCCATGCAGTTTAAAGCCGTCATCGCCCCGATGCTGATTGCAGCCGTAGGTATTATCTTGTCCATCATCGGCATTTTTGCCGTGCGCACCAAAGAAAATGCAGGCATGAGAGAATTGCTCAAGGCTTTGTCTACAGGCACCAACCTCAGTGCGGGATTGATTGTCATCGCCACCTTTAGCATTCTTTGGGTACTGCAAATTGATAACTGGCTGTATATTTCACTGGCTGTAGTCATCGGACTGATTGTAGGCATCGTCATCGGACAATCTACTGAATTCTACACTTCCCAATCCTACAAGCCCACTCAAAAACTGGCGGAAAGCGGAAAAACAGGTCCGGCTACCGTCATCATTTCGGGCATCGGATTAGGAATGGTATCCACTACGATTCCGGTCATTGCAGTTGTAGCCGGCATCATCCTGTCTTACTGGCTGGCCTCTGGTTTCGATTTCACCAACATCAGCATGGGACTTTATGGCATCGGTATCGCTGCCGTGGGTATGCTGTCCACTTTGGGCATCACATTAGCCACGGATGCCTACGGACCGATTGCCGACAATGCCGGCGGTAATGCGGAAATGAGTGGTTTGGGAGCAGAAGTCCGCAAACGCACAGATGCACTGGATTCACTGGGCAATACCACAGCCGCTACGGGTAAAGGTTTCGCCATCGGTTCTGCCGCCCTGACCGGACTGGCACTACTGGCTTCTTACATTGAAGAAATACGCATCGGACTGGAACGTATCGGTACCACCGTACTGGAACTTCCCAACGGACTGGAAGTAATGATTCAGGAAGCCGGATTCACGGACTTCATGATGTTCTACGATGTCACGCTTATGAATCCCAAGGTACTTTCGGGAATGTTTATCGGTAGCATGATGGCCTTTCTGTTCTGCGGACTGACCATGAATGCTGTAGGAAGAGCAGCTGCCCACATGGTAGAGGAAGTACGCCGGCAGTTCCGTGAAATCAAAGGTATTTTGGAAGGAAAGACTGAACCTGACTACGCACGCTGTGTACAGATTTCCACCCTTGGCGCACAGAAAGAAATGGTATTCCCGTCGCTGTTGGCCATCATCGCCCCCATTGTGACAGGTCTGCTGTTTGGTGTGCCAGGCGTCATCGGTCTGCTGATAGGTGGACTTTCTTCAGGCTTCATTCTAGCAATTTTCATGGCCAATTCCGGAGGTGCCTGGGACAATGCCAAGAAATACGTGGAAGAAGGAAACTTTGGCGGGAAAGGCAGTGAAGTACACCGGGCCACAGTAGTAGGCGATACAGTAGGTGACCCGTTTAAAGATACCTCCGGTCCCAGCCTGAACATCCTGATTAAACTGATGAGCATGGTAGCCATCGTCATGGCAGGCCTGACCGTTTCATGGAGCTTATTCTGATAAACTAAAATAAAAGCCAAATGCCCCGAATCCGTAAGCTAATCAAGCCGTCAGATTCGGGGCATTTTCATGTCTTCACAAGAAGTATGATTTATTCAATACCTAAATATTGCTTCCAGTATTTCTCACCTAAATCAAGAAATACTAAGCGATTTATCACAATAGGTCTATCATAAGGAATATATCCCTCCTTATAACAAGTATAGGTGGCACCTTCAGGATATTTTTCATAACTAATCTGATACTTGAAACATCCTACTCCTTTAAAAAATTCATAAGTATCCCGGTCATTATTATCCGCTACATAAATATGAGACACATCACCGTTTTCATCAAACTCCGCTCCCCACATGGTTATTACATGTCCCTCTCTTATCGGTCCCACAGAAAGTCCTATCGCCTTCTTGGTACTCAATGCATCTTTTATCACTTCATTGAAACGCTCCTTACTAAGACCTCCTACATTGGTTCCCAAACGTACACCTTCCGGAAAAACATCCTTGAAATATCCTGCTGGATTTAAAGGCTTATTATGAGGATACGAAGGAGCTATTCCATGTATGAACCAGTTAGCACCTTCATCCCCCTTTCCAGCCTCATTGGGAAATGCATCTAAAAAACACTGAAAAATATTACTTTCCTGTTTTTTACCAGATGGGTATGTATAATCCGGTCCTGTATACTTATCCCCATACATGTCGATATAACGTTTATTCTGGTCAATCCACCATTGCAACATATTTGACGCTGTAGCAGCCCAACACATATACCCATCGGGCACTCCATCGGGATTCGCTGTAGGATTTAGTTTATTACAATCATACCAACCATATTCTTTCTTCCAAACCAAAGCGGTAGATGTGAACAATCCGGGATAAAGTAACTTCCAGTCCTTTTCATCGGGAGAGGTAATTCCATAAACCCATACTTTTTTATTTGCCCACTGCACATCGCCTTCCTTGAGCGACAAACGAATAGTCACTTGCTTACCTGACTCAAAATCAGACAACACGGTTCCATCCGAGGCATTATCAGGAGCCTTAAAAAAAGATTCTTTTCCCTGCGCCACAATTTTCAACAACCCTTCTCCTTCTCGATAAGGAGCAGTCTCCTGTGGATATATGACGGCCTCCCAATTTCCATCCGAGTTTTTCCATGGAGTAATCCACTGATATTCGTCAGTGCTCACAGAGGTTTCACCTGTCAGCAAGTTTACCTTTCCATCGACCTTACTGCGCACAAAGACCTCTACATCTTCCGCATCATTTTGAAGTTGTATTTTCAAACGGTGTAAAACATGGTTAAACATCAATGCTGATCGATAACTTCCTTCTTCCAATACGGTTTGGGCAAACAATAAATCGGAAGCATCCTTTCCAGTTCCCGACTGTACGGAAGCTACCGAAAATGAAGAAGATTCAGGAGTTATTCTTGAAGATTCCGGTAAAACAGGATAATGCGCCGATAAAGTCAAACGTCCTTTTCCAAATTCAGAACGCTTCAGACGAGGATACCACTCACCATCCGTCAAGGTTAGTTCCCGATAAGAGACGTTTCCTTCACATGCTACATAAAGCCCAATGCAGTCTCCTTCACTGAAACTTCCGGCACCCTCTTGCGACAAATCAGCACGCGAAAGTGTTTTCGTAAAAGTCAACGACAAATATTCATCACTCGATGATGTGATATCATCCTCCATCGAATAGGAAGAAAATAAAAAGGCCCACACCATCACACACATCCACCACACATTTTTTCGTAAATTCAATGTTTCAATACCCATAAAGCTTTATTAAAGATTCTATATTGGTTGTATCAAACGTCTGCAAACGTAAAACAATAGCATTTACAAAACAACCTTTATCCACATAAAGTTCTAACATAATCAACAACAATTACAAAAAATACCAAATGAAACCAAAAAACTCCTCTCTTTAAAAGCACAAAAAAGGCCGTCTCACCATCCAGGTGAAACAGCCCTTCTTATTATGTGTAAGGGTATTACAATTCTTCTTTTGCCAACACATGACAATTATGTGCCTCAAGCACTTTCAGACATTGCGACATGTCATTCGGCTTGATAACCACATGAGCCTGATCGGCTTGTGCAAACGCATACATATACTCAATAAAAATCTGCTCTTCGGCCAAGTATTCCAATACCACAGCCAACGAGCCGGGCACATTGGCACACGAAAGACAAACCACATCAGTCGACATCACGGCAAAATTCTTTTCACGCAATACTTCTACCGCCTTGTCCACATCAGACACAATCAGTCGCAGAATACCAAAATCTGCTGTTTCGGCCATACTAAAAGCGTGCATATTGATACCGTTTGCTCCCAAAGTATGCACTACATCATTGATTCTTCCGGTCTTGTTTTCCAAGAAAACAGATAATTGCTTAATTATCATAGTTCTTTTTGCTTTAGTTATACCAATACTCGTTTATCTATCACACGCTTGGACTTCCCTTCGCTACGGGTAATGCTGTTCGGTTCTACCAGTTTCACGTCGGCACTGATGGACAATACACTCTTCAAGCGGTCGGACAGTGTTTTCTTCAGTTTCAGCATAGAACCGATGTCATCACTGAAGAAATCACGACGCACTTCTACCTGTACTTCCAGGGTATCCAGGTTGTTCTTGCGGTCTACCACCAGCATATATTGCGGTTCGAACTCTTTCATACCCAAGATAACACTTTCTACCTGCGACGGGAAGACATTGATACCACGGATAATCAGCATGTCATCGCTTCGACCCATAATCGGTGTCATACGCACGCTGGTACGACCGCACGGACACGCATCGGCAATCAGCGAAGTCAGGTCTTTCGTGCGATAACGCAACAACGGCATGCCTTCTTTGGTCAATGTGGTAAATACCAGTTCTCCCTGTGTGCCGTATGGAAGGGATTCCAGGGTAACCGGATCAATAATTTCCGGATAAAAATGATCCTCGTTGATGTGAGAGCCATACTGTTCCTGACATTCGTAAGATACACCCGGACCCATAATCTCACTTAGCCCATAAATATTGTATCCTTTCAAGCCCAAACGGTTCTGTATTTCCTGACGCATGTTTTCTGTCCAAGGCTCTGCTCCGAACGCACCGATACGCAGTCCTAATTCCTCTTTCCGGATACCCATCTTTTCTACCACCTCTGCCAGATACAAGGCATACGAAGGGGTACAGGCAATCCCCGTGATGTGCAAATCACGAATCAAACGTACATGTTTTTCCGTATTTCCTGTAGAAGCCGGAATTACGGTAGCTCCTAAGTTCTCTACTCCATAATGTGCGCCCAATCCTCCGGTAAACAATCCATAGCCATAACTTACGGAGAAAGTATCGTCACGGGTCACCCCGTATGCCGACAGACAGCGTGACATCACTTCCGACCAGATGGACAAGTCGCGACGTGTATACCCTACAATCGTCGGATTACCCGTTGTTCCGGAAGAAGCATGTACACGCACCACCTCTGAAGGAGGAGCCGCCATCAGTCCGTAAGGATAATTGTCACGTAAATCCTGTTTGGTAGTAAAAGGCAATTTGGTAATATCGTCTATGCTCCGTATGTCATCTGGAGTCAGGTCCATTTCCTGCATTTTATGACGATAGAAAGGTACATTATGGTATACATACTGCACCAGTTTGCATAAGCGTTTTCCTTGCAGCTCGCGCATCTGTTCACGCGGCATACACTCTTTGTTCGGATTCCAAATCATAAGCTGTGTTTTTCTTTATTTAGTAGTAGTTTTGTGAATTTTTATTTCAGCAGATGGTCCTCCTGAAACGCTTTCATACGTTCCTCCAGCACCGGATAAAGTTCTTCACGCATACGCGACGTACAGGCTCTCACTCCTTGCTGTTCACTTCCGGTGGTAGACAAGGAAATACTGCTCACCCCATACATCATCAGTTCACGCAGCAATTCGCCTCCTGTCAGTCCGGGGTATCCCAAGGTGAAGAAGAAACCATCGCCCACCTGCTGAGTGACATCCTTATCATACACAATCGAGAAACCGTGGTCAGTAAAAATCTGTTTCATCCGGCGTGCCCGACGTTCATACTCGCGCACATCTTCTACGAAGTTGATTTCTCCTGAAATGGATTTCTCCAACATCTCGGCCATGGCATACTGAGTAGTAGCCGTACAACCGGAGGTAATCATGTACATGATAGAAGCGATGAAAGTCGGTCCGAATACGCCAGAATCTTCATAACGGGCTGCCAGGGCCGGATACTGCGTATCAAACAATTTATCGGACACGCAGGCTAAAGCTATACGCTGGCCGGCATAGCTGAAAATCTTGGACGCCGACAACATCAGAATATAATTATCGGTATAACGTGCAACCGTAGGTACAAAAGGTGGCTGGTAAGGACGGCCGAACGCATGACGGAAGTCCATGCAGAAATAAGCCTGGTCTTCCAGCACAATTACATCGTACTTCGTAGCCAGCTCTCCAATAATCTTCAATTCACTTTCTTCCAGACAAATCCATGCCGGATTATTAGGGTTAGAATATACTACAGCGGCAATATCTCCTTTTGACAGAAAACTTTCCAGTTTGGCACGCAGCGGTTCGCCACGGAAATCATGAATGTCGAACAACTCCCACTCAATGCCTAAAATGCGCAACTGAGATTTTTGTATCGGGAAACCTGGGTCAATAAACAAGACCTTGTTCTTTCCCGGAATTCGCTGGGTACAAGCGATAAAAGCACCGAAAGAAGCTGCCACAGAACCGGTAGTGGGCAGACATGCCCGTGGAGAAATATCAATATCGATAAAGGCTTTCACGAAACGTGAAGCAGCCTGTTTCAGTTCTGCCACTCCGGCAGCTGCCGGATATTGCGAACCGACTCCTCTATCGAGAGCTTTCTTCTCTGCCTCAATACCTATTTTATTGGCCGGAAGACCAGGAGACCCCTGGTCCATCCGGATAAAAGGAATACCTGTCAGTTCTTCCAGGCGGGAAGCTACCAGCAACACATCCCCTATGGTGGCATTGGCCAAGTCGGCCACTTTCATTTCCTTCGCTACGGAATTTACCAGCTCTTCACTAAACACGCGACTCATAGGCTCTCAGAATTTCAACTGTTTGACATATTCATGACCTATATCAAAGGCACGATAGTTCATCTGCACCACTTCTTCGCCTTTTGACGCAAAAATACGGCCTACACTTTCGCGCAAGACTTCTGCATCCAGGATTTTCAGGAAAGGAGCGGCAGCCCCTAACAGAATGACATTGGCCGATTTGGGCATGTGATTTTCTTTCGCCAGATTTTCCACATCCAGCACGACTACATGAGGCTGTGACTTCAATTCCTGCATCAGCTTTTCTTCCTCCGGATAATTCGGAATGTTTTTGAAAGGAGCAGCCGAAGTAATAATCCATCCGTCTTTTGACAGATAGGGCAAGTAGCGCAAAGCTTCCATCGGCTCCAGTGAGATAATCATATCAGCCGTTCCCAAGGCAATCAGGTCGGAAGCAATCGGGGCATCCGACAAGCGAAGGTTAGACTGCACATCCCCTCCACGCTGGCTCATTCCGTGTACTTCTGCCTGTTTCAAGTTCAACCCTAAATGAAGAGCTGCTTCTCCGATAATCGTAGCGATGGACAAGATTCCCTGTCCGCCGACTCCTGAAAGTATAATATCTGTTTTCATTGTTTCTGTGCTTTTTGCTGTTTCAGTTTCCGGTTTAAAGTCTGCATACATTCCCTGCGCGGAATAATGACAGATACACCGTTGTATTCTATTTCCTCACGAATGACACGGGTAATTTCTTCCATGTTCTTAGGAAGCGGTACGACCACCCGCACATGTTCCGGTTCTACTCCCAAGCCCAGACAAATGGCTTCGAACTTATTGGTTCCGGCTGAATCCTGTCCTCCGGTCATGGCAGTAGTCAAGTTATCAGAAATAACCACCGTGATATTGGACTTGTCATTCACGGCATCCAGCAGACCGGTCATTCCAGAGTGAGTAAATGTGGAGTCGCCAATCACTGCAATAGACGGGAACAAGCCTGCATCCGCAGCCCCTTTGGCCATGGTAATGGAAGCTCCCATATCCACGCAACTGCTCAACGTACGGAACGGAGGAAGTGCGCCCAGTGTATAGCAACCGATGTCACCGAAAATCTTGGCATCCGGATATTCGGCAGCTACTTTATTCAGTGCATCGTATACATCACGATGTCCGCACCCCTTACACAAGGCAGGAGGACGAGGAACTACATTTTGAGCAGCAGCATAAACCTGTTCGCAAGAAAGTCCCAAAGCCTGACGCACATTATCCGGCGTCAATTCTCCCGTACGGGGCAATTCACCACTTAAACGACCTTTTACTATGTATTTAGAAGGAAGAATACCTTTCAGCTGTTCTTCAACAAAAGGCTGTCCGTCTTCCACTACCAGAATCTCTTTGCAAGAGTCAGCCAGACGAGTCAAAGCTTCCACCGGTAGAGGATACTGTGAAATCTTCAGCAAAGGATACGGACATCCCTCCGGATAGGTTTCCATCACGTAATTGTAACCAATTCCACAAGCCACGATTCCCTTCTCAGCCATTCCTTCCTGACCTGCCAACCGATTAAATGCAGACTGTTCAGCCTCATCGCGCAACTTTTCCTGAGTAGCGATGGCTTCCACATACCGGCGGCGGGCATTACCGGGCAAGAGTACCCAATCAGAAGGAACCGACGAACGCCCCGTGCAAATCACTTCCTTTCCCGATTCCTGCACTTCGACTGCCGCACGAGAGTGTGCCATGCGGGTAGTAATGCGCATCAGTACCGGCGTACGCATTTGTTCCGAAAGGTCGTATGCATACGACATCATGTCGTAAGCTTCCTGCTGGGAAGACGGTTCCAGAATCGGAATCAGGGCAAACTTGCCGTAAAAACGGGAATCCTGCTCATTCTGAGAAGAGTGCATGGACGGGTCATCAGCAGCCAGTACCACTACCCCTCCGTTCACGCCTGTAATGGCCGAATTGACAAACGCATCGGCACAGACGTTCATTCCCACGTGTTTCATGCAGACCAAGGCACGTTTCCCTACATAAGAAACACCCAAGGCAGCTTCCATGGCTGTTTTTTCATTGGTACACCAGCTACTGTGCAAACCACGTTCTTTTGCTATCGGAGAGTTTTGAATATATTCCGTAATTTCAGTAGAGGGAGTTCCCGGATAAGCATACACTCCCGAAATCCCCGCGTGAATGGCTCCCAGCGCAATGGCCTGGTCGCCCAACAATAAGCGTTTATTTTTCATATAATATAGAAATTAATTCAGTGTAAAAGAGTCGGCATCGTTCAATACCGGGAATTTTTTCCGGAACGACTGCAGTTCCTCCATATCAATCACAATTTCTGCAAAGCCTTCTTCCCCATCCGCACAAGCAGAAAGTGTTCTACCATACGGGTCTATTCCCGCTGTTCCTCCGCTATATTCGCAATAGGGATCCTTCCCTACCCGGTTTACTCCCAGCACATAGCACTGGTTCTCGATGGCACGGGCACGCAACAAAGCTTTCCAGGCTTCCACTCTGGGCGAAGGCCAGCTGGCTACATAAATCGCCGCATCATAATCGCCCCGGTTACGTGACCATACCGGGAAACGCAGGTCATAGCAGACCTCCAGCAGGAAACGCACGCCACGGAAGTTCACAACCACCCGTTCCTGTCCGGCTGTATAGTGTTTGTCTTCCCCTCCATACGTAAACAGATGCTTTTTATTGTACCACTGCACGTTTCCGTCAGGATGCACAAAGTAGAAGCGGTTATAGAATTTTCCATTTTCCTCGACTGAAACACTTCCGGCAATGGCACAATTACGTTCGGCAGCTTTTTGCTTCATCCACTGAAGGGTAGCACTATCAGATGATTCGGCAATGCCTTCCGGCGAAGTACAAAATCCGGTGGAAAACATTTCCGGAAGAACAAACAAGTCTGTATCTTGTGCGTGGGCACTGATGAGTTTATCCATGTAAGCCACATTGGCTGCAGGATCGGCCCAACAAATATCTGTCTGTAGTAAAATAACTTTCATGCTTTTCATTCATTAGAAACGCCCAAAGGTAACAAATTAATCATAGAAACCAAAAATTAGCATCAAAATACTTTAAAGGCATACGTATTTGTATATTTTTGCAAACGCTTATACAAAAATACCTCGACACGTTGCTGTCAAGGTCTCGACTCGAACGTGACGAGACATCCGCACGAACGTGTCAAGACCTCGTCACGTACGTGTCGAGGTAAAAACGTCAAGAACATGATGATAAAACCCCAGCCTGCTGTCTGTTTTTCATGAAATAGTCGTGGCTTTTTATCCTAAAAGAACCTTATAAATAGGGATTATTTGCAAAATGTTTTTTATTTTTGTGCCCAGAATGAGTTAATATACTAACAAATGAACGTATTAGAATTAAGCGAACAGGAAATAATCAGACGCAACAGCCTGAATGAGTTGAGAGCAATGGGGATTGAACCATACCCTGCTGCCGAGTATGTAACCAACGCTTTTTCGACTGACATAAAAGCCGAATTCAAAGATGATGCTGAACCTCGCAAAGTATCCGTTGCAGGACGTATCATGTCTCGTCGTGTAATGGGAAAAGCGTCTTTCATTGAATTACAGGATTCTAAAGGCCGTATACAAGTATATATAACCCGCGATGATATCTGTCCGGATGAAAACAAAGATTTATATAATGTAGTTTTCAAACGTTTGCTGGATTTAGGTGATTTTGTAGGAATCGAAGGTTTTGTATTCCGCACCCAGATGGGCGAAATCTCTATCCATGCACAAAAACTGACAGTATTGTCGAAATCAATTCGTCCGCTCCCGATTGTAAAATACAAAGACGGAGTAGCTTACGATAAGTTTGAAGACCCTGAACTCCGTTACCGTCAGCGCTATGTAGACCTGGTAGTAAACGACGGAGTTAAAGAAATCTTCCTGAAACGGAACAAGGTCTACAACTCTATGAGAGAGTATTTCAACTCTAAAGGATATATCGAAGTAGAAACTCCGATTCTTCAGTCTATTGCCGGAGGTGCTGCGGCACGTCCATTTATCACTCACCACAACGCATTGGATATTCCATTGTACATGCGTATTGCCAGTGAGTTGTACCTGAAGAGACTGATTGTGGGTGGTTTCGAAGGTGTGTATGAAATCGGTAAGAACTTCCGTAACGAAGGTATGGACCGCACACACAATCCGGAATTTACCTGTATGGAAATCTACGTAGCTTACAAGGATTACAACTGGATGATGAAGTTTACAGAAAACATGATTGAAAAAATCTGTCTGGATGTAAACGGTACTACAGAAGTACAGGTAGGCGACAACGTAATCAACTTCAAAGCTCCGTTCAAACGTGTAACCATGCTGGATTCTATCAAGGAATTCACGGGCTATGACCTGACTGGTATGAACGAAGAGCAGATTCGTGAAGTTTGCAAGAAACTTAACATGGAAATTGATGACACCATGGGTAAGGGCAAGCTGATTGACGAAATCTTCGGCGAATTCTGCGAAGGCAACTACATTCAGCCGACTTTCATCACTGACTATCCTATCGAAATGTCTCCGCTGACAAAAAAACACCGCAGCAATCCGGATCTGACAGAACGTTTTGAGCTGATGGTGAACGGTAAAGAACTGTGTAACGCTTACTCTGAATTGAATGACCCGATTGACCAGCTGGAACGCTTCGAAGAGCAGATGAGACTGAGCGAAAAAGGAGACGATGAAGCGATGATTATCGACAAGGACTTCGTTCGCGCATTGGAATACGGTATGCCTCCTACTTCAGGTATGGGTATCGGTATGGACCGTCTGGTAATGCTGATGACTGGCCAAAGCACTATTCAGGAAGTGTTATTCTTCCCGCAGATGCGTCCGGAAAAAGTAATCCCGAAAGATGCACCTGCTAAATTCATGGAATTAGGAATCGCAGAAGAGTGGGTTCCGGTAATTCAGAAAGCCGGATATAATCTTGTGACTGATATGAAGGAAGTGAATCCGCAGAAACTTCATCAGGACATTTGTGGCATCAACAAGAAATACAAACTGGAACTTGCCAACCCCACAGTAGACGAAGTTGCTGGCTGGATAGAAAAGATTAAATAAATGAATGAAAGTGTATGAAGGACAAAGCACATGTCTTGTCCTTCATATCTGTTTTTCATTAAATATAAGAGTATGAAATTACCCGGGAAAATAGCGATTATGGGGGGAGGCAGCTGGGCTACTGCTATAGCTAAAATCATTTTAACCCAGGCTGAATCCATAAACTGGTACATGCGCCGTGACGACCGAATTGAAGAATTCAAGCGTCTGGGTCACAATCCAGCCTATCTGACAAGTGTGCGTTTCGACATGAAATGCATCAACTTTTCATCAGACATCAACAAGGTAGTGAGAGAGTCAGACACACTGATTTTTGTCACCCCCTCACCGTATCTGAAAAGTCACCTCAAAAAGCTAAAAACCAAACTGAAGGATAAATTCATCGTTACTGCTATCAAGGGTATCGTACCCGACGAAAACCTTATCGTATCCGATTATTTCCACAAGATTTATGACGTCCCAGAAAACAACATAGCCGTACTGGCAGGCCCCTGTCATGCGGAAGAAGTGGCATTGGAACGACTTTCTTACCTCACCGTAGGATGCAAAGACATTGAAAAAGCCAAGATGTTCGCACGGCAACTGGCCGGTCACTACATCAAGACTTCGGTCAATACGGACGTAGCCGGCATTGAATATGCTTCCGTGCTGAAGAATGTATATGCCATTGCAGCCGGAATCTGCAGCGGTCTGAAATATGGAGACAACTTCCAGGCCGTACTGGTATCCAATGCCCTACAGGAAATGAACCGGTTCTTAGACACCGTACATCCCGTAAACCGTTGTACAAACGATTCGGCCTACCTGGGCGACCTTCTCGTGACTTCTTATTCCAATTTCAGCCGTAACCGCGTGTTCGGTACCATGATTGGTAAGGGATATTCCGTAAAAAGCGCACAGATTGAAATGGAAATGATTGCCGAAGGATATTATGGCACCAAATGTATCAAGGAGCTGAACAAGCACCTGCATGTCAATATGCCCATTGTGGATGCCGTCTATAATATTCTTTACGAACGTATATCACCAATGATAGAAATCAAATTATTAACTGACTCATTTAGATAAAATCAGAAAACAGTTATGGAAAACATTAAACTGAACATTGAAAAGACTTTAGATTTTATATCTAAGGAAAAATTGGCTTCTTATGAACCAAAGGTAAAAGCTTGTATGGAAACGCTGGAAAAAGGCACAGGCTTAGGAAACGACTTCTTGGGTTGGTTGCATTTACCTTCTTCCATCACAAAGGAACACTTGAATGACCTGAAAGCTACTGCACAGACACTTCGCGAAAACTGCGACGTAGTAATCGTAGCTGGTATCGGAGGAAGTTATTTGGGCGCACGTGCGGTCATTGAAGCGATGTCAAACAGCTTTGCTTGGTTGCAGGAGAAAAAAGCCGGACAGCCTACAATTATTTTTGCCGGACACAACATCAGCGAAGACTACTTGTTCGAACTGACTGAATTCCTGAAAGACAAAAAATTTGGTGTAATCAACATATCTAAATCTGGAACAACTACAGAAACTGCTCTTGCTTTCCGTTTGCTGAAAAAGCAGTGCGAAGACCAAAGAGGTAAAGAAATGGCTCGCAAGGTTATCGTAGCTGTTACAGATGCAAAGAAAGGTGCAGCCCGTACAACAGCCGACAAGGAAGGTTACAAATCATTTATCATTCCTGACAATGTAGGCGGACGTTTCTCTGTATTGACTCCGGTAGGCTTGCTTCCTATTGCAGTAGCTGGAATCGACATTGACCAGCTGGTTGCCGGTGCTTGCGAAATGGAAAAAGTTTGTGCCAACGAAAACATGTACGAAAACCCGGCTGCTTTGTATGCTGCTACTCGTAACGAACTGTATCAGAGCGGAAAGAAAATTGAAATCTTAGTAAACTTCCAGCCGAAACTTCACTACTTCATGGAATGGTGGAAACAGCTGTATGGTGAATCCGAAGGTAAAGACCTGAAAGGTATCTATCCGAGTTCTGTAGACTTCTCTACTGACCTGCACTCTATGGGACAGTGGATTCAGCAGGGTGAACGCAGCATCTTCGAAACTGTGGTTTCTGTAGAAACTCCAAGCCATGAACTTCACTTCCCGAGCGATGAAGAAAATCTGGATGGTCTGAACTTCCTGGCAGGCAAACGCATCGATGAAGTAAACAAGATGGCCGAACTCGGTACACAGCTTGCACACGTAGACGGTGGAGTTCCTAACCTGCGTGTAAGCGTTCCTTCACTGAACGAATACTACCTGGGACAGCTTATCTATTTCTTCGAAAAGGCTTGCGGAATCAGCGGATACCTGCTCGAAGTAAATCCGTTCAACCAGCCGGGTGTAGAAGCTTACAAGAAAAACATGTTTGCTCTTCTGAACAAGCCGGGATACGAAAAAGAATCTGAAGCAATCCAGGCTCGTCTGAAAAAATAAATAAACGAGAGTTTATCACTCCGTTTTTTGACTGACAGGCACGAATTACATGAAAAGCACTCTTTCTTCTACAAGGAAAGTGCATTCATGTAATGCGTGCCTGAATATTATAAACCATATCATCATGTTCCAACAAGAAATCAACCAATATCTTACCACCCATCATTATACACGCATTAATTTAAAGGCCGTATTGTTCGATATGGACGGAGTATTGTTCGACTCCATGAAGAACCATGCCACCGCCTGGCATGAGGCAATGAAGCAATACGGAATGAGCCTTAGCAAAGAGGAAGCCTACCTCCACGAAGGACGTACCGGTGCGGCAACCATCAACATCGTCAGCCAAAGAGAAAGAGGCTATGAGGCCGATGAAAAAGAAATCAAACAAATCTATCAGACAAAGAGTGATATATTCAATCAGTTGCCCAAAGCCGACCCTATGCCCGGTGCTTTCGAGGTGCTGAAGAAAATAAAAGAAGCCGGACTGACTCCAATGGTGGTTACCGGTTCCGGACAACTTTCCTTATTAGATAAACTGAACCATTATTTCCCAGGCATTTTCCAGCGGGAACTGATGGTGACTGCTTTCGATGTAAAATACGGAAAACCCAATCCCGAACCTTACCTGATGGCTTTGCAGAAAGCCGGCATACAAGCCAACGAAGCAGTAGTCATTGAGAATGCGCCGTTAGGAGTCAGAGCGGGAGTAGCTGCCGGAATCTTCACCATCGCATTGAACACCGGTCCGCTTCCAGACAACGTACTTCTGCAAGAAGGTGCCAACATCTTGTTTCCGTCCATGTCTGCGTTTAATGAGAATTGGGAAACTTGCCGCCAAAGTTTACAAGAAGTATCTCTATAAAGAAAAATCCACGGAAAACTAAAACTAACATTTCAGTTTCCCGTGGATTTTTTATGCCAAATAAATTACTTATTCCAAAGCAAACAGCTTGCTTCTTGACAGTAGAGAAGAGCCTATAACATTTGCCTTTTCTTTCAGTTCAGACAACACAATATCTGAGTCTTTATACATCAAATTCAACGTATACTTACGAACTGCAGAAATAACCGGTGGCAACAAATACTCTCCCACCTTCGAGAATTCTCCTCCAATAATTACCTGTTCCGGATTGAAGACATTAATCAGGTCACCAATATGGCGTCCCAGCTTTGCACCGATTTCTTCCACCAATTCAATCGCCAGCACATCTTCACGACGAACAGCAGAAATAATATCAGCCAATGTAATCTCATCGATTGTCTTTTCTTTCAACAATACAGAGTTCTCTCCCTGACGCAGACGCGCAATAAACTTACGATACAAAGCAGAGCAAGACACTTCCGTTTCAATACATCCTTTTTTACCGCAATAACAAATCTGCTGATTGTCATATCCGTAATTATGACCAAATTCTCCGGCAAAGCCAGACATACCAGAATACAACTTACCATCTATAATGATAGCAAGCCCCAGCCCCCAGTTTACATTCACATAAATCAGGTTTTTCGGACATTTTTCTGAACGCATGATGTATTCTCCGTAAGCCATTGCACGGCTATCGTTATCAATACATACATTAATACCCATTCTTTCTGTGAACATCTCAGCCAAAGGTTTGTCACCATAAGTCAGATGCGTGTAGCTGCAACCTGTTTCCGGATTTACTCTTCCGGTCATACCAATACAGATATTCAAAATCTTTGATTTATCACACGGAAGCTCATCGATAAACGTTTCTATCTCCTGACAGATACGCTCCAAACATTCCGGTGTATTTTCCAGCTTAAATGGTATTTCCATTTTGGTCTGAAGTACTTCTCCCTTAAAGTTGATAGCCCCCAAACTTAATGACTGTACAGCCAGAGCGACTCCTATAAAATAGGCAGAATCCGCATTCAAGCCATACAAACTTGGATGGCGTCCTCCACTGGTTTCCAGTTTTCCACAATCGTTCACATATCCTTCCTTGCACATTTCATCTACAAATTTTGTCACGGTAGGAACACTTAGTCCCATCGACTTGGACAAATCTGTAATTGTAGTGCTACCCGCATAAATCAAGTGCGTAATGATACGTTGCTTCACCAATGCACTTTTAACGCCTTTCTGTATATTCGTCAATAGAGTCTGACCCATATTTGTTATTTTTTATAGAAACATTTACAAATGTAGAATTTTTCTTTAAAAACTCATACATAAAAAATCTATTTTTTTATTTGCCTTTCTGAATAAGCTTTGATATATTTGCATAGAGTAAGAATTTCTTATCAATTAAGGAACAAGTTAATTTAATTTCAATATTCAAAATTCTAACCACCATGAGATTAATCATTGAACCCGATTACAGTTCTCTGTCCAACTGGGCAGCAAACTATGTTGCAAAAAAAATCAACGCAGCTAATCCAACCAAAGAAAAACCGTTTGTATTAGGACTTCCCACAGGTTCATCTCCTCTGGGTATGTATAAAGCCCTGATTGAATTAAACAAAAAGGGAGTGGTATCATTCAAGAATGTAGTGACTTTCAATATGGACGAATACGTAGGTTTGCCGGAATCTCATCCTGAAAGCTACCATTCATTTATGTTTAACAATTTCTTCAATCATATTGACATCTGCAAGGAAAACATTCACATCCTGAACGGTAATGCAGCCGATCTGGAAGCTGAATGCGCCAACTATGAAAAAGAAATTGAAAAGTTCGGCGGCATCGACCTGTTCTTAGGAGGTATCGGTCCTGACGGTCATATTGCTTTCAACGAACCGGGATCTTCACTGACTTCACGCACACGTGTGAAAACACTGACTACAGATACCATCATCGCTAACTCACGTTTCTTTGACAATGACGTAAATAAAGTGCCTAAGACTGCCTTGACTGTAGGAGTCGGAACTGTACTTTCTGCAAAAGAAGTGCTGATTATCTGTAACGGTCATAACAAAGCACGTGCTCTACAGCACGCAGTAGAAGGCGGCATCACACAGATGTGGACCATCAGCGCATTGCAGATGCACCAGCACGGTATCATCGTATGTGACGAAGCTGCTACCGATGAATTGAAAGTCGGCACCTACAAATACTTCAAGGATATTGAAAAGAACAACCTTTAATTCATTGAATCATGAGAACCAATCTTAGCTCTCAAATTTCACTGAACCGCGTTTCCCCACGCTACTATCGTCCGGGAAACGCCGTAGAACGTTCTGTCCTTACACGATTGGAAAAAATCCCTACCAATATCTTTGAAACAATTGAAGAAGGTGTAGAACAAATTGCCAATGAAATCGTAGCAAAAATACAGGACAGACAACGTGAAGGAAAATTCTGTACAATCGCCATAGGGACAGGAGCTTCCCTCCGTCCACTGTTCACAGAACTCATCCGTAAACATAAAGACGAAGGTGTAAGCTTCCGTAATGTAGTCTTCTTCAACCTCTATGAATATTATCCGTTGGTTGAAGGTGCAGGAAGTAGCTTCAACCATTTAAACAAACTTTTCCTTTCACAGATAGACATTGACCACCAAAACATCTTTACGATGGATGGTAGCATTCCTCAGGAAGCTATCATTGAACACTGCCGCTTGTACGAACAGCGCATACAGACTTTTGGAGGTCTTGATATGGTCATTATGGGTATCGGTCGTGAAGGAAACATCGGTATGAATGAGCCGGGCTCACATGCCAGCTCTACCACCCGTCTGATTTTGGTTGATGCCACTTCCCGTTCTGAAGCCGCACGTAATATCGGTGTAGACAATCTTCCTCCCTGCTCCATCACCATGGGTATCAACACCATTATGGGAGCAAGAAAGATTTACATGCTGGCTTGGGGAGAAGACAAAGCAGACATCATCCGAAGCGCGGTAGAAGATAAAGTAAGTGACACATTACCGGCGTCTTACCTGCAACTTCATACAAATACTACCGTTTGTGTAGACCTGGCAGGAGCAGCCCATCTGACCCGTATCCAGCGTCCATGGCTAGTAACCAGCTGTGAATGGAACGACAAACTGGTGAGAAGTGCTATCGTATGGTTATGTACTACTTTGAACAAACCTATCCTGAAACTGACCAACAAGGATTACAACGAAAATGGCTTAAGTGAACTGCTGGCTCTTTACGGTTCTGCTTACAATGCCAACATCAAGGTATTCAATGACCTTCAGCACACCATTACCGGATGGCCGGGCGGAAAACCGAATGCTGACGATACATACCGTCCGGAACGTGCCAAACCGTTCCCGAAACGTGTAGTCGTATTCTCTCCGCATCCGGATGACGATGTAATCTCCATGGGAGGTACACTGCGTCGCCTTGTACAACAGGGACATGAAGTACACGTAGCTTACGAAACTTCCGGAAACATTGCCGTAGGCGATGAAGAAGTAGTACGCTTCATGCATTTCATCAATGGCTTTAACCAGCTGTTCGAAAACAGTGAAGATAAAGTAATCTGCGACAAATACGCTGAAATCAAGCAGTTCTTCTCTACTAAGAAAGAAGGCGACATGGATACACGCGATATTCTGACCATCAAAGGTCTGATTCGCCGTGGTGAAGCTCGTACCGCTTGTACGTTCAACCATATTCCGCTCAGCCGTTGCCACTTCCTTGATCTTCCGTTCTATGAGACCGGAAAGATTGAAAAGAATCCTATCAGCGAAGCCGATGTAGAAATCGTGCTGAACCTGCTCCGCGAAGTAAAACCTCATCAGATTTACGTAGCTGGTGATTTGGCCGACCCGCACGGTACTCACCGCGTATGTACGGACGCTGTCTTTGCCGCTATTGATGAGGAAAAGAATGCCGGTGCAGAATGGCTGAACGACTGCCGCATCTGGATGTATCGTGGCGCATGGGCAGAATGGGAAATCGAAAACATTGAAATGGCCGTACCGTTGAGTCCGGAAGAACTTCGTGCAAAACGTAACTCTATTCTGAAACACCAGTCTCAGATGGAAAGCGCACCGTTCCTGGGCAATGACGAACGTCTGTTCTGGCAAAGAAGTGAAGACCGCAACCGTGGAACCGCTTCACTTTACGACCAGCTAGGTCTGGCTTGCTATGAAGCTATGGAAGCATTTGTAGAATATAAACCTATCTAAGTGCATATTACATTTTAAGCAAAAAGACACAGAAACGTAGAAGTCCATCCTCAGAGAAGAACTTCTCGTTTCCGTGTCTTTTTTATTTCTGTTTTTACCAAATCTTTTTTACCTACATGAAAAAACTACTTATACCCGCATTTGCATTTTGGCTCAGTTGCCTCTTCCCGTCGTGCACCTCGACTTCTCCCAACCATTTTCTAAAAGAAGCCGATTACCGCAATAAGGTGGAAGCTGATTTCGGACAGAAAAAAGAGATTCTCAATCGGGGAAATCTTTTTGACATTTTCAATGAAGACATGTCACTGGAGGAACGGGAAGCCATGATGTTCCTGTATGCCTACATGACTCCAGGCGATATTTCCGACTATTCCGGAGAGTTTTACCTGAAAAATGTACGCCTGGCACTTCAGAACCGCAAAGAGACTTCATGGGGAGCCGGAATTCCTGACATGATATTCCGCCACTTTGTACTCCCAGTCAGAGTAAACAACGAAAACCTGGACAATGCACGCGAAGTGTTCCGTCAGGAACTGATGCCGCGTGTGGAAAAACTGTCCATGTACGATGCCGTGCTGGAAGTAAACCACTGGTGTCATGAAAAAGTAATCTATACCCCGACCGACATCCGTACCAGTGCCCCGATGGCTACTGTCAAGACGGCTTACGGACGCTGCGGTGAAAAATCTACCTTCCTGGTAGCCGCTCTCCGTGCCGTAGGTATCCCTGCCCGTCAGGTGTACACTCCGCGCTGGGCGCATACAGACGACAACCATGCCTGGGTAGAAGCCTGGGTGGACGGCAAATGGTACTTCCTTGGTGCCTGCGAACCGGAACCGGTACTGAATCTGGGATGGTTCAACGCTCCTGCCAGCAGAGGAATGCTGATGCACACCAAAGTATTCGGTGCATACGACGGACCGGAAGAAGTGATGAAAACCACTGCTAACTATACGGAAATCAATATCATCGACAACTACGGACAGAGTGCCCCCGTCACTGTTACGGTGGTAGATGCTCAGGGTAAGGCCGTAGAAGGTGCACACGTAGAGTTTAAGATTTACAATTACGCCGAATTCTTCACCGTAGCCAACAAAACGACCGACGCACAAGGAAAAGCTTCGCTTTCTGCCGGATTGGGCGACATGGTAGTCTACGCTTCGGCAAATGACCACTTCGGCTTGCAGAAAGTATCTTTCGGAAAAGATAAAGAAGTCACATTGACACTTTCTCACCGTCCGGGAGATGTATTTACCGATACCTTGCACATCGTGCCGCCGGCTGAAAAGGCCAACTTCCCGGAAGTGACCGATGCACAGCGTAAGGAAAACACCCTTCGCATGGCTCAGGAAGATTCTATCCGCAACGCCTACGTAGCCAGCTTCCCGACCGAAGAAAAGGCCAAAGCTTTTGCAGAAGGACTGAAACTGGATGTGAACCAGACAAGCACATACATTCTGAAATCCAGAGGAAACCATGCGGACATCATGCAGTTCCTGTCGAATGCAGCAGAAAAGGGACAGGGTGCCCGTGCATTGGAATTACTCAGCACACTGGCTGATAAAGACCTGCGCGACACACCTTGCAGCATTCTGGAAGACCATTTGTATGCTACCGATGCGAAAGCTGACGTGAAAGAAGTGCTTGCACCGCGCATTGCCACTGAAATGCTGACTCCTTACCGCACTTACCTGCAGAAAGCCTTGTCTGCCGAACTGGCCGCACAAATCAAAGCCGACCCGCAAGTGCTCGTGAAATGGTGTAAGGACAGCCTGTCTATCCGCAACGACCTGAGTACGATATTCACCATTACCTCCCCCGAAGGTGTATGGCGCAGCCGTGTAACCGACTCACAGTCCAGAGACATCTTCTTCGTAGCTGCTGCCCGTAGCTTAGGTATCCCCGCCTGGAAGGATGAAGTAAACGGCAACATCTGCTACCGTCTCAACGGAAAACCGGTATTGGTGGACTTTGAAAGTTCGGAAGGTGGAAGTCTGTCGGAAGGTGTATTGAAAGCTACTTACCAGCCTATTCCGCGACTGGACAATCCGAAATACTACACACACTTCACCCTGTCGAAATATGACAACGGCACATTCCAGTTGCAAAACCATCCGGAAGATGCCAGCTGGGCTTCTCTGCTGAAAAACGGAAGCAGCATGTCGACCGGTTATTATATGATGGTAACGGGTAGCCGTATGGCCAACGGAGGTGTATTGAGCCAGGTTTCATTCTTCACTGTCGACAAAGGAAAGACCACAGTGACTCCTCTCTGCATGCGCAACAATACGGAAGAAGTACGTGTTATCGGCAGCTTCAATTCCGAAGCACTCTACACCCGTCCAGGCACAGACGAACAAGTATCTGTACTCAACACCACAGGAAGAGGATATTACATTGTCGGCGTATTGGGCGTAGGTCAGGAACCGACCAACCATGCCCTGAAAGACATCGAAGTAAAGAAAGCAGAATTTGAGAAATGGGGACGTACGATCGTACTGCTCTTCACTGACGAAGCAGCCTACAAGAAATTCGACCGCAAGGAATTCCCCAATCTTCCGTCGAACGTAGTATTTGGTATAGACAAGGACGGAAGCATTCTGAAAATGATTGCTGAAAATATGAAACTGGGCAGCAAACCCACCCTGCCGGTGATTATCCTGGGCGATACGTTCAACCGTGTAGTCTTCGAATCACACGGATACACCATCGGCATGGGCGAGCAACTGCTCCATGTTATCCACGGACTGTAAGCGCCTCAATGGTGCGACGCACCTTTTCGGGAGTCGTGACCGGATGAGCATATTCATCCATATCCGTACCTCCCATCGACAAAGCCGGATTGCGAAGAAGCATCCGGCTTTCTTTTTGTTCGCGCGCCGAAAAATGGAACTCACCGGCTCCCGTCACACGAGCCAGTTCCGCAATGTTATGTTCGTTCACTCCGCAACCCGGCATGATGATAATGCGGTCGCCCGCCTGCTTTACCAGTTCAGCCAACAGAGGTGCCCCTTCCATGGCCGTAGGCATCTGACCGGAAGTCAGCACACGGTTCACGCCCATGCCTATCAGTTCTTCAAGTGCCTCACGGGGTGACTTGACATAATCAAATGCACGGTGGAAAGTCACTGAAAGCCCTTTGGAAGCTTCCATCAGACGCTGCATGGCCGGCTTGTCCAGCTCGCCTTCCGGTGTAAGACAACCGAACACCACTCCATCGGCTCCCGCCTGACGGGCAGCCCGAATATCTTCTTCCATAATCTCCAGTTCAGAAGGTGTGTACAGAAAATCTCCTCCACGCGGACGGATAATGACATGCAGACGGATGTCAATCAACTTACGGGCCACCTTAATCTCACCCAACGACGGGGTGGTTCCACCTTCCGGCATACCGGCACACAATTCTACCCGATGAGCGCCCCCCAGCTGGGCAGCCACGCAACTCTCTGCAGAGTTGGCACAAATTTCAAACATGTAGTTTTTCATCTCTCAGTCAACTTTTAACAGTGATTTTTTTCACCCTCAGAAAAGGCCTTTGCATCTACCGGAAAACGCTTTGACGTTTTAATCAAAACGCAAGTACGTTTTACTTGAAACACAAGTACGTTTTGTATCAAACGTAAAGGAGTTTCAGCACAAACGCAGAAACGTTTTTCTCCGAAAGTACAGACCTCGTTTTCTGAAGGCAGGTAAGTATAAACAAAAAAGCTTATTAAACCGTTCTTTTTCAGTCTAATAAGCTTTATGTACGCCCGTGGGGAGTCGAACCCCAATCGAAGGAACCGGAATCCTTTATTCTATCCATTGAACTACGGGCGCAAATATCAATAAGCACACTTTCCAACGTCCTTTTTGAAAAAGGATATTTCGAAAGCGTGACAAAAATACAATTATTCAGTCTTTTCTCCTAATTTTTTCCTGAAAAAATAGAGAACGAAAACTAAAATAGTTGTACCCTTACACGCCTATACAATCACACGCATCAGAACTGAAAGTAGATAAACGGCTGAATATCGCTGCTTTTCACCTGAATAACCAGATAAATCAATGCAATCATTATCAGTGCCTGGGCTACGAGAGGCATACGCACCATGCCCCGGCTGCACGCATTCTGCCAGCTGTCGGGACAGAAATGAAGCAAGAAGCCTACTCCCATCAGTGCAAATACCTTCCAATAGCCCGTCAGGAGCTGCTCCAGCAATTCCGGATGGAAGGCTGTAAATATCTGGCGAATCATGGTCACCGAAGCCTCAAACGTGGAGTTTCGGAAGAATATCCAGCAGAAGCATACAAAATGGAAGGTCAGCACCACAGCAAAGAATTTACGTATTCCCCGGCTGCGATATTGTTTTGGCCGACCCAACAGGTTGCGGAAAAACTTATGCAAGGCTAGTGCCACTCCGTGCAATCCGCCCCACACCACAAAGTTCCACGAAGCACCGTGCCACAAACCACCTAAAAGCATGGTCAGTATCAGGTTGATGTAGGTGCGGATTTTTCCCTTTCGGTTACCGCCCAGAGAGATATAAAGATAGTCACGCAACCAGGACGACAGGGAAATGTGCCAGCGGTGCCAGAAGTCGGTCACACTATCCGACTTATAAGGGGAATCGAAGTTGAGTGGGAAACGGAATCCCAACAACAAAGCAATACCGATGGCCATGTCACTGTAACCCGAGAAATCACAATATATCTGCAAGGCATATCCGTAGACACCAAACAGGTTTTCCAACCCGGAATACAACCCCGGATTATCGAAGATACGTTCTACAAAGTTCACGCTGATATAGTCTGAAATCACCGCTTTCTTGAACAAGCCGCTTACAATGAAGAAAATGCCCTGTCCGAACATTTCAGACGATACAAACAAGGGCTGACGGATTTGCGGGATAAAGTCGCGTGCACGGACGATAGGCCCTGCCACCAACTGCGGAAAAAAGGACACATAGAACGCGTAATCCAACAAGTTAGTCAACGGTTTCAGGTCACGACGATACACGTCGATGGTATAACTCAGCGACTGGAAGGTAAAGAAGGAAATTCCCACCGGAAGGAATATGTCCAGCGGTTCAAACTGCCCGTGCCACAACGGAGCCAGCATCTCATAAAAGAAGTTGGTATACTTGAAATAACAAAGTAATCCAAGGTTGATGCACAAACTGCATACTACCAGCAGTTTCCGTTTCCAAGGCTGTACGGTCAGCTCCATCCTGCGAGCCAACAAAAAGTCGGACACCGTAACAATGCCTAACAGAAAGAAATAAAACCCGCTGCTCTTATAATAGAAATAATAAGAAAACAAGGTAACAAACAGCAGACGCGCCGTAGTCTTTTTCTGCAAAATCAGGTAAATCAGGCTGAATCCGAGAAAAAGCAGCAAGAAGAAGCCACTGCTGAAAATCATCGGTTGCGACGCATCGTACGTCAGCACATCCTTAAGTCTGTCCCAGTCAATTCCAAGTTCCGTCCAGTTGAGTTTCCACATAATTGTTGTATGATTTGATAATCGCTTCGTGTAATAATAATCCCTGCAAAATATATCCGTCCTGTGTAAAATGAATCTTGTCACGCTGGAAATAGTTTCCGTTACTCCAGTTCAAACAAGCATAACGTTCACCTCCTACCACGTGATACATATCCCATATAGCGAGTTTCCGCGAAGCCGCATAATCCAGTTCTGTCTTTACCACTAATTTCGTGCGAGGATTGATTACTCTTGCACCCCGTCGGCCATTGCGGACATATGCTCCGGGAGGAGTGGTCAGCAGATACACCGCCTGCGGACATCCTTTCTTCAATTCTTCCAACAGGTTATCCATCTGCGTCAGGTGCTCTGCCGAAGAATAACGGCGACCATGTGCTTCATTGGTGCCGAACGAAAGAATAACCAAGTCCGGATTCAGTTCGATAATCTGACGAATGTTCTCAGGGGTAGCAAAAGAAGCACAAGTCGCTCCGTTTACTCCTACGATGTGGTATACAATCCCTGCGGCTCCCGTTTCCTGCGCCAGTCCCGAGGTACGGTAACTCACCTGCATATCGAGTACAGCTTCCCGTCCGAAATCGTCCTCCAGCTGACGCCGTACAATATAAGGATACACATGCCCCCGCACATGAGAATCGCCGATGTGCACGATACGTAACGGACGGTCGAGCACGGAAAGCTTCTGCCAGAAAGGCTCCAGTTCATGCGTTGGGTCTATAATCGTATTTTCAGTTGCTCCCTTAAAGCTGGCTGGCATCGGATTGCTGACTTCCACAAAACGCATCAGCTGCTGCATGGCCTCGCTGTCGGACACATGTCCGGAATGACGGTCAGGACGCGATTTCTCCGGCAAAGCATCCTGCGCTAAAAGCGGCAATGCTCCCAAAAGGAACCCGAAGAGTATCCCCCAAAAACGTATCTCACTCCATTTCATAAGCTTTTCGTTTTTCGTACTGTTCCTTGCCGTACATCAACGTTTCAAACAAAAGTCCGGCAATGTGCTTTCCTCCCCTGAAATTGATGTGAGTATAATCATAATTGGCCATCTGAGGCTTGTGGTTCACCATCTCTACCATACTACCTTCGCCTCCCATGGCTTCGAACATATTCCAGAATGCCACCCCTGTTTCTGCCGCAAGTGCCTGCTGGTAACGAATCAGGCGCTTCACTCCTGGCATAGTACGCAACTCGCCGTTTTCATCCTTGTTTTCTCTATCTCCCACACCGACAATCAGGACTGAAGCCTCTGGAAAGGCAGTTTTCAAACGCTCCACTATCGGTTTCATCGCATCCTTGTAATAGGTATAGTTCATTACCTTGTCTGAAGCTACATTCAGCCCGTACTGCAACACAATCAAATCGTATGTACGCAAACGGTTGTACTGGCGAAGTATCGACATCGGAATATTACCCAACTGCTGTCCGCTGCTTCCACGGGTACTGAAGTTATCGACTACCACACCTTGACGCGGATCCATCGTCACGGCATAGAACAAAGCCGTAGAATCCAGTTGTTCCACTTTCCAGCGCACAGAGCCGATACGTCCGTTCACAGACACAGCTTGTAATTCATCTTTTCCATCTACAGAGAATGGCTGTGCCTCTCCCCCATTGACGGATGCAGTCAGCCGTAAAGAATCGGAAGTCAGAAAATAACAGGTAGACACTTCGCAGGTGTCAATATGCGACAAGAAACGTTTCTCACCTTTCAAGCTCACATAAGCTCCCGAAGAAGGAATAAAATAATGATTGGAAATATCCTGACGAGAACGGTCAAAATAGGTGGAATCCGTAATAGAGTGACTGCCCCATCCACCAAACGAATGATGTACCGTAGGGCGAAAACCGGCTATTTTCGTTGTGATGGGCACATATCCTACCCCACATCCGCCAAAACGTTTCTGCAACATTTCACGTAAGTCACCGGTCAGGATGTCGGCCTCAATAAATGAATCTCCGAAATAGGCAATACGTACCGGGCGTCCTAAAGAAGAAACCTTTCCCAAAGCTTCATAGAAATACTCCATTCCACGCCCTGCAGAATCGGCATATTCTTCAATGCAGACCATTCCACTCTTACAGGTATCCACAAAAGCAGGCTTTACGGGAGGCGGCAGCACCAAAGTATCAGAATCCATAGGTTCTGCTATTTCCTTCTTTATACGAATGTCTGAAAGTAAATCAACCCTTCTCAAAGGTTCGCCACGAAAAGAAACAGACGGCAAAAAATGCATGGCAAACAGACCTGCCACCACCAGAAGGGTGAACAGAAAAGTGTATAACAATTTATTCTTCATGAACTTTCCTCTAAAATCGGGTGCAAAGATAGTGAAAGGTGAGAGCAATACCAAGCCAAAAGCTTGCTTTTGAGCGCAAGTATTGCCGAACCGCATCCTATCTTCGAGAAATCAAAGATAGTGAAAGGTGAGAGCAATACCAAGCCAAAAGCTTGCTTTTAAGTACAGATATTGCCGGACCGTATCCTATGTTCAAGGAATCAAAGATAGAGGAATTTTAAGTAAAAAAGATTATCCGATATGCTTTTCTCGAATATTCTTCAAAAAATCATCGACCATGCGGTAACCTTTTTCTGTGGTAATCCCCCGCATGTGTAAGATAGTGATTTCGCTATAGATTTCAGCCAGCGGATAATGGTCTGTAATGTCTGAATAAATCAACAAGTCCATCTGCATGGCCATGGCCTGATTTATAATCTGGAAATTAATGTCGCTGCGAAAAATACCTTGCTCTACCCCCTTTTGAAAATAGGCCAGCGCATCAGCATCTCCCCTGCGACGGTCATCGTGTATATATTCCAACACCTTGGAATATCTGCGCAAGTCACGAAAAAACAAAGGGTTTACCGTACATAACTCATTGAACTTACGCTCATAAAATGTAAGGATTACTTCCAGCACATTGTTCGCGCTGGAAGCAATCTCTTGCATATACTCATTCATACAACGACGATAGAAACGGAAAACTTCCAGTAGAAGTTCTTCTTTATCTCCAAACAGCTCATAAAGCGTACGCTTGGATATAGAAAGCGAACTTGCTATATCGTCCATGTGCACAGCCTTAATCCCCAAAGTCATAAAAGACTTGGAAGCTGTTTCCACCACACGCAACTTTAACTCTTCACGGTCGTTTTCCTTTCTTCGCCCTGCCATTATCTATATCAATGAATAATTCCTAATTTTGAAGTTTCCACAAACTGGATAATGTTTTCAATTTCCGGTCCGTTAGGAATCTGTTCACGAATACGTCCCAATGCATCATGCAAAGAAGTATTGGCCTTATAAAGGATACGGTATGCTTGTGCAATGTGTTTGATAATGGTTTCAGAAAAACCGGTATGCTCCAGCACCTTTGTATTGATGCTATAGAATGCAATCGGTTCATGGGCTGCTACAATATATGGAGGAATGTCCTTGATGAAACGGCATCCACCCTGCACTACTGAGAAACTTCCCAGGCGTGTATTTCCCTGCATCAGCACATTGGAAGTAAGGATGGCATTGTCATAGATAATACAGTTGCCTGAAACCTGTGAACCGTTACCGATAATGCAACGGTTACCCACTTCCACATCATGAGAAAGACGGGCCCCACTCATGATGAAGTTGCCATTACCCACTTTCGTAGCATGTGAAGCATGTGTACCGCGAATAATCACGGCATTTTCACGAATCACATTGTTATTGCCGATAATAGCCAGTGTTTCTTCACCTGTAAAGGCAAAATCCTGGGGAACTGCTGCCACAACAGCTCCCTGATAAACTGTATTTCCATTTCCCATACGTGTGCCGCTCATCAGACTGGCATAGGGCATAATCACGTTATCATCGCCTATCTCTACATTCTTGTCGATATAGGCAAATGGATGAACCGTCACGTTCTTACCCAATTTGGCTGACGGATCTACATAAGCTAAAGGACTTATCATAGTTTTCTCATTTTAAGGTTAATCAATTTCTTCCTCCTCCCAACGCACTGTACAAGTTGATGACAGCTTGCATACGCTGGAAATTATCAGCTACCTCTGACAGCTGTGCGCTCAACAGATTCTGCTGTGCAGTCAGGATTTCCAGATAAGTGGCATCTCCACTTTGGAACAAGGCTTTGGTATAAGTCACCGCCTTATCCAACTGTTCTACCTGTCCACGGTCTTCCACCAGTTTCTTATTCTGTGTATCGAACAGATACAAAGCATCGCTCACTTCCTTTCCAGCTTCCAGAATAGTCTGCTGATAATTCATCTGAGCAATCTTTTCTTCTGCTTTTGAAACCTTCAGGTTAGCAATCAGCTTACCGTTATTGAAAATAGGCTGAGCCAATGAGGCCAAAGCCTGCAACATAAACTCACCCGGATTAGCCACTGTAACACCTGAGCCGTTTGTCCATCCAGCCAGACCTGTAATGTTCAAGCCCGGATAGAATGCTGCACGTGCGGAATTAGTTGTATAATAAGCCGCAGCAAGCGTCATTTCAGCCATCTTCACGTCCGGACGGTTTTCCAGCAACTGCATCGGTACGCCCGCAGCCAGTTCTTCCGGCATAACCTGTTCGTCCAATGTACTGCGTTCGATGGTCTGAGGAGCCTTAGCCAACAGCACAGCTAATGAATTTTCTGTTTCACGCACCTGACGTTTCAAATCCATCAATGAAGCCTCAACCTGATGGCTGGCAGCACGCATCTGTGCTACAGCAGCTTCGGTTGTCATACCGGCAATTTTCATGGCTTCCATTACTCGTACGTTTTCTTTATAGATAGCAGCCGTTTCAGTCGTAATTTCTACCTGACGGTCGAGCATCAGCAAAGAATAGTACACGTTAGCTATACCACAAATAATTTGTGAACGTACAGCCTGTTCTGCATACTGGCTCTGTTCGTAGGCTACTTTCTGACCACGTTTGGTATTCAGAATCTTTCCGAACAAGTCAATTTCCCAGCTGGCAGACACTGGAAGCTGGTATGCCTTTACATAGTTTCCACCTCCCATGCTGGTTGTAGAACCTTGTGGAGCCAGATTAATAGAAGGCAAATAAGATAATTTAGCTGCAGTCAGCATCACTTTCGCTTCCTGTACACGGAGAGCAGCAGCCTGCATATCTACATTATTAGCCAATCCTTCCTCAATCAAGGCCTGCAGTTTGGCATCACGGAAAATTTCTTTCCAAGGCAAATTTCCCATATTAGCCGTATCGGCAGCCAGTGTATCGGTTGCCGAAGCCGGGTCACGATAGACGCCTGAGGCATCTATCGTTTCCGGACGGTCATAAGCTTTGTAAATGTGGCAACTGCTCATCATGGCAGCCAGACACATCATTCCTATTATCTGTTTTTTCATTATCAATCTTATTTATGCGTATTAGGAGAATACTGTTCAATTTCAGCTTCCACTTCACTTTCATCGAGGCTATCCCATTCCATTGGTTTGAATTTCTCCTGTAACCACTGGAATACCACGAACAATACCGGAACGATGAAAATCTGGAAAATCATACCGATTAACATACCACCGATAGCCGAAGCACCCAATGTACGGTTACCGTGAGCTCCTACACCCATAGCCAACATCAACGGAATCAAACCGACAATCATGGCCAATGAAGTCATCAAAATCGGACGAAGACGGGCTGCAGCACCCAATACGGCTGCCCAGGAAATACTCATACCTTGTTTACGACGGTCAAGGGCAAACTCAACAATCAAGATGGCATTCTTAGCCAACAGACCCATCAACATAATCAAGGCAATCTGCATGTAAATGTCATTTGACATGGTTCCCAAAATCATCTTCAATGCAGGAATACTTCCCAATGCACTAAATCCGTTGACGAAGATGAAGCTACCCATCAAACCAAACGGTACAGAAAGCAATACGGCCAACGGCAGAATGTAACTTTCATACTGGGCACTCAGCAGCAAGTAAACGAAGACGAAGCAAAGTACGAAGATAATACCTGTTGTACTGCCACTTGACTGTGCTTCCTCACGTGCCATACCTCCCAATTCGTAACCGAATCCCATCGGAAGATTTTCCTTAGCCACTTCAGCAATAGCCTGCAATGCCTGACCTGAAGTATAACCAGAAGCAGGAGCCACCATCACCTTCATTGAAGTGTACAGGTTGAAACGGTTGATAATATCCGGACCGTATACTTTCTTCATGCTTACGAACTGTGTGATAGGAGCCATTTCTCCATTGCTACCACGTACTTTCACTCCGTTCAACGATTCCATGTTCTTAGTAGCATCCGGCTCAGCCTGAATCATTACACGATACATCTTACCGAAACGGTTGAAGTTAGAAGCATACAAACCTCCAAAATATCCCTGCATGGTAGAAAGAATATCGCTCGGGCTGATGCCTGCCTTTTTACAAGCTGCTGCATCAATGTCAAGCTGATACTGCGGGAAGCTCGGGTTGAAAGTAGTCTTCGCTGAATTGATTTCCGGACGTGCTTCCAATGCAGCTGTATAGCTATTTACTACTTCAAAGAAGTGATCCAGTGAACCACCGGTCTTATCCTGCATGTTCAATTCAATATCGCTTGATACTGAATAACCCGGAATCATCGGAGGAGCAAAGAACAATACCTGTGCATCCTTAATGACTTTCTGTGCACGCAAGAACAAAGTAGAATAGATAATATCTGAATTCTGCATCATGGAACGTTCTTCCCAGTCTTTCAACTTGATGATGACAGAACCGTAAGAAGGTCCTTGTCCACCAATAAAGCTATATCCAGAAATGATAGTACGAGACTGAACGGCAGGTTCTGCAGCTACCAGGCTGTCTACCTTGGCCAACACTTCCATAGCGCGTTCCTGAGAAGTACCAGGAGGCAATGTCACAGCACCCATGATAGTACCAGTATCTTCATTCGGCACCATACCCGTCGGAGTGGTCTTCATAAAGAACATCAACAATACGATAGATGCAGCCACCAGTCCGAATGAAAGCCATTTCTTATGAATAAAGAATACGACACGCTTCTTATAGCTCTTCAGCAATGAATCGTATGCTGCGTTGAAAGAGGTATGGAAACGATCGACCATACTCATCTTCTTCTGCTTGTGTTCTGAATCATGCGGTTTCAGGAAAATGGCACACAAAGCCGGAGACAGTGTCAACGCGTTCAATGCTGAGAATGCGATAGAAATCGCCATCGTAATACCGAACTGACGATAGAATGTACCGGCTGTACCTCCCATGAAACTTACCGGGATAAACACGGACATCATGACCAATGTAATAGAAACCAGTGCACCACCGAGTTCACTCATGGCATCGATAGAAGCCTCACGAGATGATTTGTATCCCTGGTCCAACTTGGCATGTACACCTTCCACCACCACAATAGCATCGTCGACCACAATCGCAATGGCAAGCACCATCGCCGAAAGTGTCAGCAAGTTCACACTAAATCCAATCAGTTTCAATACGAAGAAAGTAGCAATCAAGGCTACCGGAATGGCAATGGCCGGAATCAATGTAGAACGCATATCCTGCAAGAACACATATACTACGATGAACACCAGCACAAACGCCTCAATCAAAGTCTTGATAACTTCGTGAATAGACGCATACAAGAAGTCATTGGCATTCTGAGCCACGTTAATCTTCAATCCGGCAGGCAAGCTTTCTTCAGCCTTACTAATAACATCCAGCAAGTTGTTGATTGTTTCAGTCGCATTGGTTCCTGCCATCTGGAATACGATACAAGTTACAGCCTTATGACCGTTTACTGTATTATTAAAGGTATAAGCCAGACGTCCCAGTTCGATACGGGCTACATCTCCCAAACGGAGCACTTCACCGTTAGGCAGAGCCTTCACTACAATATCTTCAAATTCTTCAGTCTGCTGCAAACGACCTTTGTAACGAATGGTGTACTGGAAAGTCTGATTACCACGTTCACCAAACTGTCCAGGTGCAGCTTCAATATTCTGTTCTGCCAATACACCAGAGATATCAGACGGAACTAAATTGTACTGAGCCATCACATCCGGCTTCAACCAAATACGCATAGAGTAGTCCTGCCCCATCACGTTGGCATCACCTACACCTTTTACACGCTGAACTTCCGGAATCAAGTTAATCTTGGCATAGTTTTCAATAAACTCAATGTTATACTTATCTTCTGCATCATACAATGAGAAAATCAACAACATAGAGTTCTGACGTTTCTGTGTGGTCACACCCACCTTGGTTACTTCTGCCGGCAACAGACCTTGTGCCATAGACACACGGTTCTGTACGTTGACCGCAGCCATATCCGGGTCAGTACCCTGATTAAAATAAACACTTATTTCAGCAGAACCATTGTTTGAGGCACTAGACTGAATGTACATCATGTTTTCTACACCGTTAATCTGGTCTTCCAGCGGAGCAATCACTGAGTTCAACACAGTCTGTGCATTCGCACCTGTATACGTTGCTCTTACCGATACGGTAGGAGGTGCAATGTCCGGATATTGTGTAACCGGCAGGGTGGCCAAACCAATCACACCCAGAATTACTATCAAAATAGAAATTACGGTTGACAGTACCGGACGGTTAATAAATTTATCTAGTTTCATTCTTTAAATACCATTTATAATTATAGTTCTGAGAGATTTTCATCAAACACATTCCCCCAGCACCATAAGAATCATTTTTTATTATTTAAAAGCTGTCTGAATGTTACCATCCCGCTGGTCTTGTAACGCCTTCTGGAATTTAGCTTCTTTTTCAGCCTGTGTAATCGGAGTAATCTTTTGTCCGTCTTTCAATGTCTGAACACCTTCTACAACAATCTTATCCCCAGGCTTCAGTCCACCTGTCACGATGTAATGCTTACCATCATTCAAGTTAGAGACTTGTACTTCTGTATGCTTGATAGTATTGTCAGACTGTAATACATACACAAACTTCTTGTCCTGAATTTCCTGAGTAGCAGTTTGAGGAATCAGGATAATGTCGCTCATAGTGTATGGGAATACCACGTTAGCCATACCTCCACTACGAAGGATATTCTGCTTGTTCGGGAAAATTGCACGCATGCTTACAGAACCAGTTGTCTGGTCGATTACACCACTCACGGCATCAATCTTACCCTCTTCTGAATACATTGTTCCATCAGACAACTGCAACTTGACAGCAGGCATTTTTTCCAACTGTTCCTTCAATGTACCACCTGCTTTAGTCAAAGCCAGTAACTGTTTTTCAGTCATTGAGAAATATACGTACATATCTCCAATCTGAGAAACGGTAGTCAACGGTTCAGCCGCAGAAGGACCAACCAATGCACCTACACGATACGGGAAAGTACCAATTACTCCATCTGAAGGACTGGTTACTGTACAAAAACCCAAATTCTGTTTTGCAGCGGCATAAGCAGCTTCAGCCTGAGCCAGGCTTGCTTTAGCTGAAAGCAAATTGTTCACAGCTGTCTGGTATTCAAAATCACTGATAATTTTCTGCTCATGCAACATCTTCTTGTTTGCTTCAGTTGAAGTAACAGTTTCCAGGTTAGCTTTTGCTGAAGCAACGCTTGCTTTAGCCTGATCGTATGCAGCCTTATACTGTGTAGGATCAATCTGGAACAAAGCCTGTCCCTTACGAACTGTAGCACCTTCGTCTACACACAACTTCACGATAAATCCTGATACTTGCGGACGAATTTCAATATCCTGCAAACCTTTAATTGTAGCGGGATACTGGGTTGTCTGATTGCTAGAAGCAGCTGCAAGTGTTTCAACCGCAAATTCATCATCACCCATTTTCATACCCCCCTGACCGCCTCCACATGCAGTCAGCACCGAAAGAGTCAATGCATAGAATGCCACTCGGCTAGAAGAAAAACTTCTGTTTCTTTTTGTGCTCATACTTATATTCATATATAAAATTTAGTTTTATCTCTTCTCTCTATTAAAGTTTTCCACTGAAAACTTTACACCCTTCTCTAGTTTTTTATCGTGCAAATATAGAAAAAAAATCAAGGTCCGGAAAGTGGCTTTAACTAAGAATAACCATAATGCCCTAATATCATTACATATAGCCAATATTATCAGACCAATCGACAAAAACTATCGACAAAAAAGTTTTATTATCGAAAAAATAAGTCTAATTCATTTTATAGTTTTTTTCAGAAAAAAACAGTCCATTTGTTATTTTATTCCTACATTTGCGCGATACATTATTCTTTGAAACAACTAAAAAACGAAGAAATATGACAAAAATAACGAAAGAAGCAGCCTTGCTCTATCACTCACAAGGCAAACCGGGGAAAATAGAAGTAGTCCCCACCAAACCTTATCAAACTCAACGTGATTTATCACTGGCGTATTCACCAGGAGTAGCAGAGCCATGTCTGGAAATCCAGAAGAATCCGGATACGGCATACGACTATACCGACAAAGGTAACTTAGTAGCCGTTATCTCTAACGGAACTGCTGTACTGGGCTTAGGAGACATAGGTGCCATGAGTGGAAAACCCGTAATGGAAGGAAAGGGACTGCTTTTTAAAATTTATGCTGGAATCGACGTATTCGATATTGAAGTAAATGAAAAAGACCCGGATAAATTTATCGAAGCGGTAAAAGCCATTGCTCCTACCTTCGGAGGTATCAACCTGGAAGACATCAAAGCTCCTGAGTGCTTCAAAATAGAACAGAGACTGAAGGAGGAACTGGACATCCCGGTAATGCATGACGACCAGCACGGTACAGCCATCATCTCCAGTGCCGGATTGCTGAATGCACTGGAAGTAGCCGGAAAGAAAATTGAAGAGGTAAAAATCGTAGTCAACGGTGCCGGTGCATCTGCCGTATCTTGTACTAAATTATATGTAGCCCTCGGTGCACGCTTGGAAAACATTGTCATGCTCGACAGTAAAGGAGTGATTTCTAAAGAGCGTACAGACCTGAACGAGCAGAAAAAATTCTTTGCTACTGACCGTACTGACATCCATACACTGGCAGAAGCCATCAAGGGAGCCGATGTATTCCTTGGTCTTTCCAGAGGTAATGTGCTGAGCCAAGATATGGTACGCAGCATGGCTTCTCATCCTATCGTATTTGCTCTGGCCAATCCGACTCCAGAAATTTCATACGAAGATGCCATGGCTTCCCGCCCGGACGTATTGATGTCAACCGGACGTTCTGACTATCCGAACCAGATAAACAATGTGATTGGATTCCCCTATATCTTCCGCGGTGCACTTGACACTCGAGCCACTGCCATCAACGAAGAGATGAAGCTGGCGGCCGTACATGCCATTGCCGACCTAGCAAAGAAACCTGTACCCGACGTAGTGAACGAAGCTTATCATGTGAACAACCTGACCTTCGGACCTGAATACTTCATCCCGAAACCGGTTGACCCGCGTTTGATTACCGAAGTATCTATGGCCGTAGCTAAAGCAGCCATGGAATCAGGAGTAGCCCGTAAACAGATTACCGACTGGGATGAATACAAAAATCACCTGAGAGAACTGATGGGACAGGAAAACAAGCTGACCCGCCAGTTGTATGAAACCGCCCGCCGCAATCCACAGCGCGTGGTATTTGCTGAAGGTATTCATCCGAACATGCTGAAAGCAGCAGTAGAAGCCAAAGCTGAAGGTATCTGCCATCCGATTCTTTTAGGTAACGAAGAACGCATTGAAAAATTGGCTAAAGAACTTGACCTGAGCCTGGAGGGCATTGAAATCGTCAACCTGCGCCACGACCGCGAATCAGAACGCCGTGAACGCTATGCACGCATCCTCTGCGAGAAACGTGCCCGCGAAGGCGCAAATTTCCAAGAGGCCAACGACAAGATGTTTGAACGCAACTACTTCGGTATGATGATGGTGGAAACCGGCGAAGCTGATGCCTTTGTAACCGGATTATACACCAAATATTCCAACACAATCAAGGTGGCTAAGGAAGTTATCGGCATCCAGCCTGGATACAAGCATTTCGGTACCATGCATATTCTGAATTCCAAGAAAGGAACTTATTTCATTGCCGATACATTGATTAACCGTCATCCAGACACCGATACCTTGATAGACATTGCCAAACTGTCGGCCAAAGCTGTGCGTTTCTTCAACCAGGAACCGGTAATGGCTATGCTGTCTTATTCAAACTTCGGTTCCGACGCAGAAGGAAGTCCGGCGAAGGTACACGAAGCCATCAACCAGCTTCATCAGGAATATCCGGATTTGGCCATTGACGGTGAAATGCAAGTGAAATTCGCCTTGAATAATGCCCTTCGTGATGAGAAGTATCCTTTCACACGCTTAAAAGGAAAAGAAGTAAACACTTTGGTATTCCCTAACCTGAGTTCAGCCAATGCTACCTATCAACTCATTCAGAACATGAGTGAGACCGAAGTGATCGGCCCGATTCAGATGGGATTGAACAAACCAATTCACTTCACCGACATTGAAAGCTCTGTACGCGATATTGTCAATATCACAGCTATCGCCTGCATTGATGCCATTGTCGACAAAAAGAAGAAAGCACAATAAACATTACTGATTTATTTCACCTTACACGGAGGAGCAGCCGCAAGCCAAAACATTCACCCTTGCCACCGTTCCTCCGTGTATTATTTTTCTATAAACCATGAGAAAACCACTCAATCATACACAATGTGTCGTACTTACTTTATGCTGGGCTGCACTTTGCTTTTTAGTACTCACCTCTACTCCCAAAATTGACGGTCCGCTTGTCATTATGATTCTCATATCAGGAGCTTTGGTGTTTATCCCTGTAATTAAATCACTTAAAAGCAGAAACAAATAAACACGAATAAATAGATAAAAAGGGATTTTTGACGCTTTTTTCTTACTTTTCTTGATTTATTGTTGCATAAATAAATTTTTATCTATATTTTTGGCACATCAAACAAAAAGAAACATATTACTGTGATTTTTCAAAACCAATAAATAAGACAGATAATCTTTTTTAATTATGAATGCAGCTAAAGTTCTGGAAGATCTGAAAAGAAGATTCCCCAATGAACCTGAGTATCATCAGGCAGTAGAAGAAGTGTTAGGAACTATCGAAGAGGAATACAACAAACACCCTGAATTCGACAAAGTAAACTTGATTGAACGTCTGTGTATTCCTGATCGCGTATATCAGTTCCGCGTCACTTGGATGGACGACAAAGGTAACATCCAGACCAACATGGGTTACCGTGTGCAACACAACAACGCTATCGGCCCGTACAAAGGCGGTATCCGTTTCCACAGCTCTGTAAACCTGGGAATTTTGAAGTTCCTGGCATTCGAACAGACCTTCAAGAACTCACTGACTACTCTTCCGATGGGTGGTGGCAAAGGTGGATCTGACTTCTCTCCACGTGGTAAATCAAATGCAGAAGTAATGCGTTTCTGCCAGGCATTCATGCTGGAATTGTGGCGTCACATCGGTCCTGAAACTGACGTTCCTGCCGGTGATATAGGTGTAGGCGGTCGTGAAGTAGGTTACATGTTCGGTATGTACAAAAAACTGACTCGCGAATTCAGCGGTGTATTGACTGGTAAAGGCCGTGAATTTGGTGGTTCACTTATCCGTCCGGAAGCTACAGGCTACGGTAACATCTATTTCTTGCTGGAAATGCTGAAAACTCGTAACATCGACATCAAGGGTAAGACTTGTCTGGTATCTGGTTCAGGAAACGTAGCACAGTATACTGTAGAAAAACTAATCCAGTTGGGTGCTAAAGTAGTTACCATGTCCGACTCTGATGGTTACATCTATGACCCGGACGGTATCGACCGTGAGAAACTGGATTACATCATGGAATTGAAGAACCTCTACCGCGGACGTATCCGTGAATATGCAGAAAAATACGGTTGCAAATACGTAGCAGGTGCTCGTCCTTGGAATGAAAAAGCAGACATCGCTCTTCCTTCTGCTACACAGAATGAAATCAACGGTGATGATGCAAAAGCACTGGTAGCAAATGGAGTATTCGCCGTATCAGAAGGTGCAAACATGCCTTCTACTCCAGAAGCAATCCGCGTATTCCAGGATGCGAAGATTCTTTACGCTCCGGGTAAAGCTGCCAATGCAGGTGGTGTATCTGTATCAGGTCTGGAAATGACTCAGAACTCTATCAAACTGAGCTGGAGCCAGGAAGAAGTAGACGAAAAACTGAAGAGCATCATGAAGAACATTCACGAAGCTTGCGTAAAATACGGAACAGAACCCGATGGTTATATCAACTATGTGAAGGGTGCTAACGTAGCAGGATTCATGAAAGTAGCTAACGCAATGATGGCTCAAGGAATCGTATAACTCTCTATCTCAATTATTTTGAAAAACGGGTGGAACTTGCATTCTAGTTTCATCCGTTTTTATTTTATACCAATAAAAAGACCTCTTCAGCAATACCAACCCGTAAGTTTCTTTTCAAGTATTCATTCTACATACAAGTCAAATAACATAAATTCAATAATAAATTCAGAAACAATCAGTTGAACGTTATTAATAAACGTTACATCA
>ENA-UOJS01000200-UOJS01000200.1-human-gut-metagenome-genome-assembly--contig:-C74-NODE-200-length-66782-cov-8.112398_pt1 | contig 66782 bp, 52 predicted proteins | sample MGYA00242355_ERZ723902 | MGnify/ENA metagenome assembly ERZ723902
GGAACTGCTGAAGGAGGGCCGTTCCGTGCTGATCTTTCCGGAGTCGACCCGGCAGAGGGAATTTCTGCCCGAACGTTTCAATACGATCGGACTTAAACTGGCCAAGAGCGCCGGCGTCAGGATCATTCCGCTGGCGTTGAAAACCGATTTCCTGGAGCCGGGGGCATTGATCCCGGAATTCGGTTCGCTGCACCGCAGCCGTCATATCCATCTGGAATTCGGCGAGCCGCTGGATGCTTCCGGCAATGGCCGTGAAGCGCACCGGCAGATTCTCGATTTCATCGCGGAACGGACCGCGCATTGGAATCTTGCGGAACGGAGAGCGCCATGTGCTTCTGCCGGCCTCAACGGGTTTCGTCCCGCACCCGTCTCGTGAAGTGAGACAAAACCACCGGTTGAAACCAGCCGGTGGTTTTTGATTGATCCCGGGTTCAGGCGCGATTCAGGGCCTGATCGAAGTCGGCCTTGATGTCGTCGATATTCTCAATGCCGACCGATACACGGATCATGTCCGGTGAAACGCCGGCGGCTTCGAGTTCGGCGTCGGTGAGCTGGCGATGGGTCATGCTGGCCGGATGCAGCACGCCGGTGCGCGTGTCGGCCACATGGACCACGATCGCCGCGAGCTTCAGCGAGTTCATCACGATTTCGCCGGCGGCCTTTCCGCCTTTCACGCCGAAACAGAGTACGCCGGAGCAGCCCCGGGGCAGGTATTTCTTTGCGAGTTCATGCTGGCTGCTCGACTTCAGGCCGGGATAGTTCACCCAGCTGACCTTCGGATGGTTTTCGAGGAATTCGGCCAGCGCCAGCGCGTTCGAGCTGTGGCGCTCCATGCGCAGCGCCAGCGTCTCCACGCCGAGATTGGAGAGATAGGCGTTGAAGGGGGCCATGCCCGCGCCGATGTCGCGGATCCACTGCGCCCGCAGTTTCACCGAATAAGGAGCCGCCGGGAATGCCTCGGTGTAGACCAGACCGTGATAGGCCGGGTCGGGATTCACAAATTCCGGGAAGCGCCCGTTGTTCCAGTCGAAACCGCCCTTTTCGATGATGATGCCGCCGACCGCCTGGGCGTGGCCGTCGGTGTATTTGGTGGTCGAATGGGTCACGAAGTCCGCGCCGAATTCAAACGGGCGGCACAGGCACGGAGTCGGAAAGGTGTTGTCCACGATCAGCGGAATGCCTGCCGCGTGCGCCGCTTCGGCGAAGCGTTCGATATCCAGCACGATCAGCGCCGGGTTCGCGAGGGTCTCGGCGAACAGCGCCTTGGTGTTGGGGCGGATTGCCGCCGCGATCGCGGCGGAATCCGCTTCGGGGGAGATGAAGGAAACTTCAATGCCGCACTTTTTCAGGGTGTTGGTGAACAGCGACACCGTCCCGCCGTAGAGGCTGGAAACCGCGACCACATGGTCGCCGCTGACGGCGAGGTTCATCACCGACAGCATGGAAGCCGCCTGGCCCGCTCCGACCGCGACGGCGGCGACGCCCCCTTCCAGAGCGGCCATCTTGCGTTCGAAGGCATCGACGGTCGGATTGGCGAGCCGGGTGTAGAAGAAGCCTTCGCGTTTCAGGTCGAAAAGGTCCGCGACGCTTTGCGCGTCATCATACTTGTAGGTCGTGCTCTGGTAGAGCGGCAGCACGCGCGGATCGCCGTTGCCGGGTTCATAGCCGCACTGTACGGCTTTGGTTTCGATTTGCCAGTTTTTGTCCATGATGCCGTGATCTCCATATAATGATGAAAAGAAGAAAATTTTTCAAAAAATATTGAGTTTAATATATCCGGCGGAGTGCGGTTTTACAAGATCGGCAGTTGCTTTATTGATGAAACCGGTGTATATTAAATACGTTGAGCGCCGGGATATAAGAGGAGCCCGGGCGCGCGGGATGGCTTTGCCGGAAGAGGCGGCGGTCCGCCGGATCGGGAATTTTTCACAGGATATTGCGATGACGACCGAAGAGCTTTTTGAAACCATAGTCACCATCGACAACCGGATGGGACTCCATGCCAGGCCGGCGACGATGTTGGCGAAACTCTCTTCCGGCTTCGAGGCGGAGCTGACGCTGGAGCGTCTTGACGGCAATGGTGAGGTTGCCGACTGCCGCAGTGCGCTTTCCTTGATGATGCTCGCGGCGGGGCGGGGAACCAAATTGCTCCTGAAGGCGTCCGGCCATGAGGCGGAAGAGGCGTTCCGTGAAGCTGTCCGCCTGTTCGAATCCCGTTTCAACGAGGAAGAATAACTTCAATCTCCAGCACCGAAGGCGGCAGCGATGACTTTACCAGCACAGACGATTCAGGCGATTGCGGTATCTCCCGGGATTGCGATCGGCCGGGTGGCGCGGGTGCGCGGCTCCAACCATCTGCAGGAGCCCAATCCGCACAAGATTACCGATGATGAAATCAACGGAGAGTTGACCCGTTTCATTGCCGCACTGGTGGAAACCCGCAAGCAGCTGGTCGAACTTCAGGATCAGGTGCGCGACCGGCTCAATTCGCGCGACGCCGATATCTTCGAAGCCCACATTATGCTGGTCGACGACAGGACGCTGCTGAATGAAGTTGAAAAACGGATCAAGGGTGAGCATGTCACTGCCGAATATGCGCTCTTTGAAGCTACGGAGCGTTTTACCGCGGTCTTTAACGGCATGCAGGATGAATATTTGAAGGAGCGCGCCGCCGATATCCGCGACGTCGCCGCCCGGATTACCGCCAACCTCAACGACGATCCGCATCATGATATGGAGCTGGACGACCGCCGGATCATCATTGCGACCACGCTTGCGCCGTCGGAGACCGCGCAGCTGGACCGGAGCAAGGTGCTCGGCTTCGCAGTGGAGACCGGCAGCGCCACCAGCCATACCGCGATTCTGGCGCGGGCGATGAAGCTTCCGGCGGTGGTGGGAATTCCCCCGGAGCTGCCGGAGACCCTGACGGCGGATGACAAGCTGATTATCGACGGCTATACCGGCAAGGTCATCATCAACCCGGACGGGCGCACCGAGGAGGCCTACCGGCTCAAGGCGCAGGCGGCCGGAGAGCTGCTGAACGAGCTGGAGCGCGAGAATTCGCTGAGGCCGGAGACGACGGATGGTTTCATGGTGCAGCTCGCGGCCAACCTCGATTCGCCGGAAACGATCGGGGAGGTGAAAAAGTCGGGAGCCTGCGGCATCGGCCTGTTCCGGACCGAATATCTGTTTATGAACACTTCCCAGCTGCCGACGGAGGAGGAGCAGTTCGAGGTTTACAAAGATCTGCTGGTCAAGAGCGGCGAACAGCCGGTGATCATCCGCACGCTGGATGTCGGCGGCGATAAGTTCAACACCAATATTTTCCGGGCGACCGAGCAGAATCCGTTTCTGGGGCTGCGCGGCATCCGGCTCTGTCTGCATGAGCGCCGGGACATTTTTTCCACCCAGCTGCGGGCGTTGCTGCGTGCCGGCGTGTACGGCAATTTGCGCGTAATGCTCCCGATGGTCAGCAGTATTCGCGAGGTGAATGAGGTCAAGCAGCTGGTCGGGGAACTCCAGGAGCAGCTGCGGCGCGAGAAGCTGGAATTCGTTTCCCATCTGCCGCTGGGGGTGATGATTGAGACGCCGGCCGCGGCGATCCTGGCGGACCGGCTTGCTCCGTTGGTGGATTTTTTCAGCATCGGCACCAACGATCTGGTGCAGTATACGATGGCGATCGACCGGGGCAACGAACGGGTCGCGTACCTCTACCGGCCTTCCCATCCAGCGATTCTCGAATTGATCCGCCGCACGGTGGAGGCGGCGCGCCACAACAACATCTGGGTCAGCATCTGCGGGCAGATGGCTTCCGAGCCGTCGCTGGTGCCGCTGCTGGTCGGCCTGGGCGTGCACGAACTGAGCATGGCGCCGTCGTCGATCGGCATGGTGCGGCGGGTGATCCGGGGGCTGGCGATGCACGAAGCGGAGGAGGCGGCGCGGCAGGCGCTGGCCTGCAGCAACGCGTCCGACGCGCTGGCTATTTCCGAAGCCCTGCTGCGCAAATCCGCGCCGGAGATCGCGAATATCTGACGGGCCTTTCAAAAATAATTCCGTCCGGCGCGTGAAAAAATCCGGTTGGCGGTGTATAGTATGTGATTTGCGGCGTGGCGATGCCGGCGGCAAAGTGAAACGACTGACGGGATTTGTATGGAAAACAACAGAAAAACGATTTACCTTTCCGGTCCGATCATGGACGAACATGCCGGGACGGCCCGTGCGTGGCGGGAGACGGCGAAACAGCTTCTGGGCGGTCGCTTCCGGTTGCTGGATCCGATGCGGCGCGCCTTTGTGGACCGTCAGGTGGACAGCGCCAACGAAATCGTGGAATTCGATCTTCAGGATGTCCGGGATGCGGATATCATTCTGGTCAACTACAACAAGGCGAGCATCGGCACGAGCATGGAGGTTTTCTATGCGGCGCACGATCTCGGCAGGTTTGTGGTGGCGTTCTCCCCCTTCGAATACAAGGATTGCAGTCCGTGGATGGCCCGGTACTGCACCAAGATCCTCGGCTCGCTCGAAGAGGCCGCGGAGTATGTGAACAATCATTTTACGGAGCAGCAGGTGTAGAATATGTGCGGAATTATCGGTTATACCGGCAAGCTGGCGGCGGCCCCGGTCCTGATCGAAGGGCTGAAGCGGCTGGAATATCGCGGTTACGACTCCGCCGGTCTGGCGGTCGTCGCCGACGAACATATGTATCAGGTCAAATCGGTCGGCAAGGTCGCGCAGCTCGAAGCGGTCGCCGGCCAGCAGCCGGAACTGAAAAAACTGGCCGGCTGCGGCATCGCCCATACCCGCTGGGCGACCCACGGCGCGCCGTCCACGCTGAATGCGCATCCGCATCTCGATGAATCCGGCCGCTTCGCGGTGGTGCACAACGGGATCATCGAAAATTACCAGGAACTGCGCAAGCATCTGGAAGGCAAAGGGGTGCATTTCCGTTCCCAGACCGACAGCGAAGTGATTCCGCACCTGATCGCCGGGGCGTACGAAGGGGACCTGCTGAGTGCGGTCGCCGCCGCGCTGAAGCAGCTTGACGGCACATACGGCATCGCGGTGATTTCGTCGCTGGAGCCGGGGGTGGTGGTGACCGCCCGCAAGGGCAGTCCGATCGTGATCGGGCTCGGCGAAGGAGAGAACCTTGTCGCGAGCGACATCGCCGCGCTGCTGCCCTATACGCGGCAGGTGATCTACCTGAACGACGGCGACATCGCCGCGATCACCGCCGACAAAGTGGACCTGCGCAACATCCAGAATGTGCCGGTCGAGCGTGAGGTCGCCAAAATCGACTGGGACGCCGGGCAGGCGGAAAAGGGAAACTATCCGCACTTCATGCTCAAGGAGATTTTCGAGCAGCCCGAAACCATCGAGAACGCGATCCGGGGCCGCATCGACCATGAGATGGGCACCGCGATCCTGAACGGGATGAACCTGTCGCCGCGCGAGCTGGCCCTGATCAACCGGATCGTGATCGCGGGCTGCGGCAGCAGCATGCACGCCGGGATGCTCGGCGAATACTATTTTGAGGACATCGCCGGGATTTCTACTTCGGTGGAGCAGGCGGCGGAGTTCCGCTACCGCAATCCGATCATTGAGCCGAATACGCTGGTGATTCCGATCAGCCAGTCCGGCGAAACCGCCGACACCATTGCGGCGGTCCGCGAAGCGACGGCCAAAGGCGCGGTGGTCACCGCCCTCTGCAACGTGGTCGGTTCGACCATCGCGCGGGAGTCCGGGCGCGGCGTCTATCTGCATGCGGGGCCGGAGATCAGCGTGGCTTCGACCAAGGCGTTTTCGAGTCAGGTGGTGGTGCTGTTGCTCTTCGCGCTGCTGCTGGGGCGCAACCGGCGGCTGAGCCGCAGCGAGGGCAACGAGCTGGCCGACCAGATCGAACAGATTCCGGAGCTGATCCGCTCCGTGCTGCTGCAGGCGCCCGAGATCAAGAAGATCGCGGAACGGTACGCCGACAAGGAGGACTTCTTCTACATCGGCCGCGGCTGCCTGTATCCGACTGCGCTGGAGGGGGCGCTGAAGCTCAAGGAGATCAGCTATATCCACGCCGAGGGGTATCACGCCGCCGAACTCAAGCACGGGCCGATTTCGCTGCTGGATGAGCGGCATCCGGTGCTGGCGCTGGCCAACGATATTCCGGGCAAGGACAAGATCATCGGCAATATCCAGGAGTGCCGCGCCCGCAAGGCGCCGGTGGTGGCGGTGATCACCCGCGGCGACAGCGCGGTGCGCAGCATGACGCAGGATGTGATCGAAGTGCCGCCGTGTTCGCGTTTCATCGCGCCGCTGCCGACCACGGTCGCGCTGCAGCTTTTCGCCTATTACGTCGCGGTGGCGCGCGGCTGCGAAGTGGACCAGCCGCGCAACCTCGCCAAAAGTGTCACGGTGGAATAACTTTTTATGTTCAGATTCTTCTACAATCTGTTTTTGCCGCTGGGCTTTTTGTTCTTCATTCCCGGACTGTACCTCAAGTACCGCAATCGGGGAGGCTGGAAAGACACCTTCGGGGAACGTTTCGGCCATTTCAAGCCGGAGCGGGTCAGGGAGCTGGCTGAATACCACGGCGCGGTCTGGGTTCATGCGGTCAGCGTCGGCGAAACGGTGGTCGCGATGTCGATGATCCGCACCTGGCACCAGATGCACCCGGAGCGGAAGTTCATTCTTTCGACCACGACCACCACCGGGCAGGAGCTGGCGCGCAAGCAGGCGCCGCCCTCGACGGCGGTGATCTTCTGCCCGATCGACTTTCTGTGGATGGTGCGCCGCACGCTGAACGTGCTGAAACCGGCGATGCTGGTGATCTTCGAGACCGAAATCTGGCCGAACATGGTCGCCGAAACCCGCAAGCGGGGGATTCCGGTGGCATTGGTGAACGGGCGCATGTCGGATCATTCGGCGCGCGGTTACCGGCGCGCGCGGCTTTTCTTCGGGCCGCTGCTGAAAATGTTCAATCTGATCTCCGTGCAGACGCAGGCGGACTTCGACCGCTACAAATCGGTGTCGCCGGAGGCGAACGTGGTGGTCAGCGGCAATCTGAAATTCGACCAGAAAGCACCGGAAAATCTGCCTGAACCCGAATATGAAAGATACTTCGGTCCCGGCAGACACCTGATCCTGCTGGCCGCCAGCACTCATCCGGGCGAGGAGGAGCTGATTGCCGAAACCTTCAAAAAGCTGAAAGACGAGGTGCCGGAGCTGAAGCTGGTGCTGGTGCCCCGCCATGCCGAGCGCGGCGGCGATATCGCGGAGATGCTGAAAAGCCATCTGCTGGATTTCGCGCGCCGCAGCCGCCAGGCGGAAGCGGACCCGCCGGTGGATGTGCTGCTGGCGGATACGACCGGCGAGATGCTGAAGCTGATGAACGGCGCGGACATCGTGATCATGGGCAAGAGCCTGGCCGGGCACGATGAGGGACACAACCTGATCGAACCGGCGCTGCTGGATAAGCCGATCGTGACGGGACACGTGCTGCGGAATTTCCGCTTTATCCTGAATGTGCTGCTGCAGGAGAACGCGGTGGCGACGGTCACGCACGACTCCGAACTGGAGGAGCAGCTCCGCAAACTTCTGGTGAATAAAGAATTAAGGGAAGAACTCGGAAAACGGGCCGGACGGACGATCCGCAAACACGCGGGAGCGACGGAGCGGACGGTGAACGAACTGGAATCCCTGCTGAAAAAATAAAAGAGAACAGCCGCTTGGGCGGCGTCGCCGCCGGCAGCTTGCCGGACGCGGTCCAGCGGCGGAACGCTGGTCACCTGTCTCTGGCTCGCGCCTGCGCGAGCCAGAGACAGGCGAAATGTAAAGTCCGCGAATGCGGGCCGCGATCACAACAGTACCGCCCGGCGGAGCGCGCGATTCTCAAAAAGCGAAGCGTTTTTTGAGGATCGGTTTGAAGCGCGGAGCTGCCGCGAGGGGCGGTGACAAAAGATGGTAATTGCGGATACGGCTGAAGCGGATGCGTGAGCTTCCGGAGTACGAAGTCTGTGTGCCGGTCGTGGCGTTTTCGGTGACGTGACGCGTTTGGGGGAATATAAAGTTTGAGTCATTTTGTTGGAATTATATAGTCAGGAGAAGTGAACGTGAGTTGCATGACGCAGCCGGCGCAGGCCAAAGCCGGCATCATTACCGATGCGATGAAGCATGTCGCCGAAGTTGAGATGGTCTCGCCGGAGACGATCCGCGCCGCCGTCGCCGCCGGTACGGTGGTGATTCCGGCCAATATCAACCATAAGGGACTGGTGCCGGTCGGCATCGGGCGCAGCCTCAAGACCAAGATCAACGCCAACATCGGCAACTCCGCGTTGTCCAGTTGCCCGCGTCAGGAGCTGGAAAAGCTCCGGCATGCGCTGAAATACGGCGCGGATACCGTGATGGACCTCAGCACCGGCGGCAACATCAACCAGATCCGCCGTTCGATCATCGAACACAGTCCGGCCCCAATCGGCACGGTTCCGATGTATGAGGTGCTCGCCCGCTGCGAAACGGTGGACAACCTCTCCGAATCCTTCATCCTCGACGTGATGCGCGAACAGGCCGAGCAGGGCGTGGACTATATGACCATCCATGCCGGACTGCTGAAGGCGCATATTCCGGCGGCGAAAAAGCGGATGCTCCGCATCGTCAGCCGCGGCGGTTCGATTCTGGCGGCGTGGATGAACAAGAACAACAGGGAGAATCCTTTCTACACCGCGTTCGACGAAATCCTCGAAATCTGCCGCAAGTACGATGTGACGCTGTCGCTCGGCGACGGGATGCGGCCGGGATGCCTGGCCGATGCGAGCGACGAAGCGCAATTCGCGGAGCTTGACGTGCTTGGGGAACTGGTCCGCCGCTGCCGCGCCGCGGACGTGCAGGCGATGGTCGAGGGGCCGGGACACATCCCGTTCAACGAGATCGAAATGAATATGAAGCGCGAGCAGCGAGTGTGCGACGATGCGCCGTTCTATATCCTCGGACCGGTGGTGACCGACTGCGCGCCGGGCTACGACCACATCACCAGCGCGATCGGCGCGACGATGGGAGCGTTCCACGGCGCGGCGATGCTCTGCTATGTGACGCCCAAGGAGCACATCGGCCTGCCGAATGCGCGCGACGTGCGCGACGGCGTGATCGCCTACAAGATCGCGGCCCATGCGGCGGATGTCGCGCTCGGCAAGCCGGGCGCGCGCGACCGGGACGACGCGATCAGCCGGGCGCGCGCCGATTTCGACTGGGAGAAGCAGTTCGAACTGGCGCTGGACCCGGAGAAGGCGCGCGAACTTCGCGCCGAAGCTCTGGCCGAGCGCGATATGCCCGCGGACCACGACCACAAGGACGAGCGGTTCTGCACGATGTGCGGCCCGAACTTCTGCAGCGTCCGGATCAGCCGCGAACTGTAACCCGTCCCTGAACCGGCGGCCCGTCCGAAAACAGGCGGGCCGTCTGTTTTTACCCGGAAAGCAGGCTAAAAGACTGGAAATACGGCAAAAACTCTGAAAGCATTACTTGTCGAAGTCAGCATCTTATTCGTACGTGTCGAAGTCGAAAGGTAATTGTTCTCGCTCAACGTCGGCTTCCGGCCATGCTCCGCGATGAACTCCGCCTCGGCCTTCTCGATCTGCCGCCGCCGCTTGGAAAACCGTTCCATCACGTCAGCCGGAACGCACGCCAGATCGTACCAGATGACGTTGCCTTTCCGGTCCCGCGTTTCGACCGTTTCGTAACCCAGTTCACGGCACCTTGCCGCCATCTCGTTGTGATAGACTTTGCCCGCGTAACGGATCGCCCGGCACATCTCCAGCGTTTCGAGCGCCTTGTACCTGCCGTCGCCCGCCCGCGTCACATTGCAGACCACGTTGTGCGTATGCAGTTGAGGATCGAGCGCGCGGCTCGTATCGTGCATGAACTCCGCGTAAACCAGCTTCCCGGTCGTTTCATAATTGTTGGTCCGAACGTTCTCCCCGTCGCGCACCCGAACCGCCGCCAGCCGTTCCAGTTCCGCCATCGCAATCCGAACCGATTCCCGATGCGCCTCGACCAGCCGTTCATCGAACATCGACATCACCGAAACCGACTTCGGAGCCGCCACCTGAAAGTCAAAGAACCGGGGACCGCCTGGCATATTTTTCTGCGTCAGCTTGCCCTGCGTTTTCGGATTCACATTCCGCTGAAACAGACTGAACTCCTCGCTCGTCACAACCTTATCCCGCAAACCGAACGCATCCGCAAGCTCCCCCCTCCAATATCCCTGAACTTTCTCATGCTCCGAATAATAATCGTTTGAACACAGATGATTCGCATAGAAACTCTTCCCCGAACCATTCGTCGCACGAATCTTCGTCATATTGAACATAGCCCCATGCTCCTCATCCATTATCCCAAGTAAAAACCACCTGGATATAGTCTATGGGAAGCACAGCTAAACTTCAAGCAAACAGCACTTTACGATGAGAAAAACTACGTCGTTTTTCTCATCAGAAAATCAGGAGTTGAAAATAAAACGCAATACCCCTTCCATGAATGGAATCGCAAAAGGCGGCGTTTCCCCAAGGTGTGTCAAGCAAGAGAAATCAACCATTTTTTTGCTGAGATAACCAATATAATCATTTGAATTTTGAGAGTATATTAATAAAAGTAATTTCAATAATGATGATTATATCATATAAACTCGCTTGATTTTTGCATTTTAAACATTATATTGAACCAAAGAATTTGCAATCAAGGAATGGAGGTTTACCCATGAAGCGGCACACCATGACCCGGTTGATTGACTGGAAAAATGATCCCCAGCGCAAACCGCTGCTGCTGTTAGGGGCCAGACAGGTCGGAAAAACCTGGCTGATGAATGAATTCGGGAAACGGAATTTCTCAAAAGTTGCCTATATCCGTTTCGATCGGAATGAACGAATGCGGAACGTCTTTCTGGAGAATGACAACATCGAACGTCTTTTGCTGGCCTTGCAACTGGAAGTCGGTTTCAAGATTACCCCGGAAGATACCCTGATTCTTTTCGATGAAATTCAAGCTTCGCCTCAGGCTCTGACTTCATTGAAATATTTCTGTGAGGATGCGCCGGAATATGCGATTATCGGTGCAGGTTCTTTATTGGGTGTGGCTGAACATGACGGCACCGGGTTCCCGGTCGGGAAGGTAGACCGAATCTACCTTTATCCTATGACTTTTACAGAGTTTCTGGAAGCCACCGGGAACGAACGTTTTGCTGAATTGATTGACCGGCGGGACTGGCAGATGTTATCCGCCTTTCAAAGCAATCTCGCCGATCTGCTTCGGCAATATTATTTCATCGGCGGTATGCCGGAAGCCGTCGACACCTTTGTCAAATATCAGGATTTCAACCGGGTCAGACGGGTACATGAACGGTTGTTGAACGACTATCGTGATGATTTCGGAAAACACGCACCGAAAGAACTTGTCCCGCGAATCGAAATGATTTGGGATTCAATACCCGCGCAATTATCGAAAGAGAATAAGAAATTCATCTTCAGTGCCGTGCATAAGAACCTTCGGGCAAAAGATCTGGAAATGTCGATGCGCTGGCTTCTGGACGCCGGTCTGATCCTGCATACCGTCAGAGTTACGAAACCGGCTTTACCGATTGACGCTTACCGGGATAATTTTTTCAAAGTATTTTTCCTTGATATCGGTTTATTGGCTGCCAAAGCTAAACTGAATGCCAGAACTTTATTGGAGGGCAATCGGATTTTTCAGGAATTCAAAGGGGCATTGGCTGAACAGTATGTTCAACAGCAGCTTCTGGCGGAATGTGGACTCGAAACTTACTATTGGGCCTCGGAAAAATCCGGTTCGGAAATCGATTTCCTCATCCAGAACGAAATGTCGATCGTTCCAATTGAAGTAAAAGCCGAGGTGAACCTGCAAGCCAAAAGCCTTAAATTCTACTGTCTCAAATTCAGGCCGCCGGTTGCAATTCGAACTTCAATGGGAAAATATTATAAACAGACAATCTCGTTTTCGGAAACATCGGATGTTCATGCTTCCGAAGGCTATACTCTGATTGATCTCCCGCTCTATGCCATCAGCCGGATTCAACAGGAATGTGCAATGATATCGGACAAGTAATGATGTGAGGGAGAAGGAGTCATTGGCGATGAAAAGGTTGGCAGGTAATATCACTGACTTCGAGCAACTCATCCGGGGAAACTATCTTTATGGGGACAAGACGGAGTACCTGTGGGAGTTGATCCGGCCTGCCGGGGAATCTTACCTGTTATCCTCCCCCACACGCTGATGGGACTCCAAGTAAAAAGCAATTTTCAGGGAAAAAGGGGCTGTCAAGGGACTGGCAATTTATGATAAGCCTTATGATTGGATGCCATATCGAGTGATCCATCTGGACTTCAATGATTGCCGGATCGGCAGTACTGTAACATCAAGCCGCACAGAAAAATAAGGTCGATCCAGACCGACTTTCCTTTATCAATGCGGTACGAATTCTGTGCAGAAAAATCACTGCTGCTCATTTTCTCCTCAGACCACAGAAAATTGAGCATATTCGCGAAGCAATCATTCTGGAGATTGCGGCAACGACTGCCTGTTCTTCTTGCGGGATTGCACGAGAATAGGCCGGAAAACGCAAAATCAAAGGATGGAGCATCAGGCAGGATTTTTCATCCAGAACTGTTCCACATGAATGTTTGATTAATTAAAGCAAGCAGTATTGGGGCTAAGTTAATTGCCAGAACAATATAACAATGTCATTATCTAAAGGCGGTTTGCATATCAGATACAGAAGATGTGATTCGCTTTATTACAGAAGCTGTATAAGCAGTAAATAAAAGTTTTTTTATAAAATAGCTATTGACATTGTCATTTCAAATGCTATACTATCTCAAAGACGAAACAACAAAAGGCTGTTGTTCAAGGGCGGTGATTTCAAAAATCCTGACGAATTTGAAATTTCCTCATAAAAAAACGTTGTTTAAGGAATCTCGCTATGTCAGATAAACTGCAGAATGCGCGTGAATATATTTTAAGGAACATTGAATCCGCTGAATTCAAAGGCGGGCAGAAGCTTCCGTCTGCCCGTGACCTTGCCGAACGAACAGGCATTTCATTTACGATCATGCAGATGGCTTTCAATACGCTGATTGCGGACGGGATCCTTTCTAGCGGGATTTCGCGACAGGGAACAAGAGTTCGGAAAGACTGGAAGGAACGGATTCTTCCAAACAGCTTTCTGACATTCCGTCCGATTTGGGAGAATCTTTTCCGCGACAAAATACATTCGCATGTTCCGGAACTCTTTGATATCAAGGCATTTCATTTCGGTTCCTACGAGATCCGCGTTTCAAGCGAAGCAGTTGCCAATCAGCAGGAATATCTTGATCTTTCGGAATTTTTTGAGTCGGAATTTCCTGACAGAAGTGATTTTTTCAATGCACAGATTGAACAGTTCCGTTCTCATGACGGCCGGCTCTATGCAGTGCCGCTCATGTTTTCCCCATGGGCGTTCTGCTGCAATGAGGAACTGTTCCGGGAGTGCGGATGTCCGCTTCCGGAACCGGACTGGACGTGGGATTATTTTCTTGCGCTTCTGCGTTCTTTGCACAGTAAACTGCCGCCGCAGCAGGTTCTCGCAAGTTCGAAAGATCCGACCCGCTGGCTGATTTATCTGACGCATCTAGGCGGACGAATTTTTGAGTGTCATGCGGGCGGGTACAAAGTGGTTCTCAACACACCTGAAACGCTGACTGCCTTGCAGAAACTGCAGGAGCTCTACAATATTCTGCCGCGTCCGGAGTTGTGCGCAGAACGCTGTGCATTACAGCTGTGTACGCGTCAGGATATTCTTTCGTATTCTCTGAAAGGAAAATTTCTGCCGCTACCATATGTTCCCGGTGTAGAGAATTTCTCGCTGATGGCGGGCGATCTGCTCTGTATCCGCCGGACCGTCAACAATTTTGACACGGTGCGCAAGATCATCCGATCCGTTTATTCGCCGGAACTTCAGCAGGAGATTGGAAGGCGGCGTTATGGCATTCCTATTCGGAAGAGCGCGGCAATTCAGAGCTTTACAGAAAACGAGCCGCAGGACCAGATTTTCTTTCCGCAGGTGTTCCGTATTGCCGCGACTCCGCACTATGCCTGGGGAATGGTGAACGGGCTGATCCAGGAGGCAATGTCCGGGTTTCTCTACTCTGCCCGGACGCCTCAGGACTTTGTCGATGAATTGAACCCTGTATTGCAGGCGCTCATAAAATACACGCCTGAAACAAGAAAATAAGGAGTTGTCAATGAAGTCGGAGCAGCATGAAACAAACGCGGTGTTGCATTCGCCGAAAGTATGGAAAACTGGAACCTTGGTTTACACTTCCGCAGGGTTGGCAATGCTGTTCCTCTGGCTTCTCTGGGGCGATTTCACATGGGCGATGAAGGACCGCGCGGTCGGTCCCTCCGCAACGCTTCTGATCAAGCAGATCGGTGTGTCGGATTTTCTTTACGCGCTGATCGTCATTGCATTTCCGAACTTTACCAACATCATTCTGGGACCGGTCATCAGCTATCTCTCGGACCGCCACCGCGGTCCGTATGGACGCCGGATACCGTTTCTGGCGTTCACGACGCCGTTCATCGTGCTGGGACTCTACGGGCTCGGATTGACGCCGTGGCTCGGGGGCGAACTGCATGGGTTGTTCCCCGCTTTGAGTCTGCACAGCGGACGCCTTATCGTGTTCTGCGTTTCATGGGTTCTGCTAGATTTCGGAACAACTCTGGCAGGGGCCCTGTTCAACGCGCTGGTCAACGATGTTGTTCCCCGCGAGCTGCTCGGAAGATTTTACGGACTCTTCCGGATGATCAGTCTGGGGGCAGGGGTGCTCTTTAACTTTTTCCTGCTGAAAGAGGTGGAGCATTATGTCATGCCGATTTTCATCGGAATCGGAACACTGTACGGAATCGGGTTGCTGTGTCTGTGTCTGAAAGTGAAGGAGGGGAGCTATCCGCCGCCAGAGGCGGAGGAAGGCGAAGTCAATCAGAGCAAAAGTTCGCAGGCGATCAAAGTCTGGGGCGCGGCACTGACCTACCTGCGGCAGAGCTTTTCTCTTGGCTACTACCGGAAAATCATGTTGGCGCAGACTCTGCTCATTCTGGTATTCGGTCCGGTTAACGGCTTTTCGATTATCTATGCGGGCAAGTTGGGAATCGGGATGGATAAATACGGACTTTATATTGCAATCACTTATGCATGTTCCTTTACGCTGAGCTACTTCCTCGGAATGTTGGCGGACCGCTACAATCCGCTGCGTACGGGCGGGGTGTGCTTAGGGCTATATGCCACTCTGATGATTTCCAGCTGGTTCCTACTTAGCAATCCGGCAACGTTCGGTCCGGTCCTGATTCTGCACGGTGTTGTTTCTGGAAGTTGCATGACGCTGACCGCATCGCTTCAGCAGAAACTTTTCCCTCGGGAGCTGTTTGCCCAGTTTGCTTCTGCAACCGGCATTGTCGCATCCGTTGCAAATATGCTGCTGATTCCTGTCATAGGGAAACTGCTGGATCTGCTCAACAACAATTACCGCTGTCTCTTCCTGATCGGCGCTCTGCTGGCACTGAGCGGAGTCGCGGTTCTGTGGTCGCTTTCGCGCGATTATGCGCGTTACGGCGGAGATGAGGCGTATCAGGCCCCGAAGATTTAACCCTTGCAAATAATCAAAGAGGAGGACAGATTTCGCATGAAAATCAAAAAAATCGTTGTTTCAAGTATACTTGCCGGAACGTTACTTTGCCCGGCTGCAGAGCTCGAATTAACAGGAAAAACAGATAAGGCGGATGCGCTTTATCGGACCGGAGACACTGCGCTTTTTGAGTTTTGCGTGAAAGATTCTTCGGGCTACCCGCAGAAGAACGTGCTGCTGAAAATCCATTATGAAGGCGACCGGAAAGCTGTTTTTGGTAAATCTTCTGTACTGACGGATGAAAACGGCTGTGCAAAGGTTTCCGTTGAACTGACTCGTCCTGGATTTGTTCGTTGCAGAGCGGAAATTGCTGACAGGGCAGGGAAAACGTTTTGCTGGCTTGGAGTTGGAGCGGAACCGGAGAAAATTCAGGCGGCGCGCAAAGCCCCTGCCGATTTCGATGAGTTCTGGAGTCGTCGCAAACAAGCGGTTGATCGGATTGATTTGAAGCAGGTGAAGATGAAAAAGCTTTCAGCGGAAGGTTCCAGTCTGGAAGAGTTTGATGTGGAAATTCCGATGCCTTCCGGGATGCCGGTACGCGGAATTCTAAGTTATCCGCGAGAGACTAAATCGAAATCTCTTCCGGCAGTCGGTTGCTATCAGGGCGCGGGTATTTACCCTGCCGGTTCGCCGAAATGGGTATCCCGGCGTGGGTTTCTCGCGTTTGAAATCAATGCGCACGGATTACCGAATGACCGTCCGGCACAATTCTATAAGGATCTTCAATCCGGAAAGATTCTTGAATTTGAAAAGCTGAAACCAGGCATTCTGAAAAACCGGAATTATGCATTCAATGACCCTGATGCGCTTGAGCGGGAGACAAACTACTTTGTCGGTATGTTTGAACGGGTTTATATGTCGCTCCGTTTCCTGAAATCTTTGCCGCAGTGGGATAGAAAGAATCTGGCAGTGGTTGGAACCAGCCAGGGCGGAGCCCAGGCAATTGCGGGAGGTGGACTGGAGTCGGCGGTGACTTGTGTTGTCGCCCATGTTCCGGCGTTGGGCGATCATGGAGCAAATTTTGCTGGACGTGACAACGGCTGGCCGAAATTCACTCATCAGAAAATCGTAAAGGCCCAGCCGAATGGAATTCAGAAGATGCTCCGTGCGGTGGATTATGTTGACACCGCTTTCTTTGCGGCGCGGATCAATCCAGAAGCCGCGCTTTTTGTCAGTACCGGACTGTTCGACAACAGCGCTCATTCATCATCTGTCGCTGCAGAATTCAATAGTTTTCGCGGGAAAAACAAGGAATTTGTCATTGTTCAATCCGGTCATAGAATACCGGAAAAGGTGAACACTGCCGGGCTTCGTTTTCTGAAAAACAACACTAAAATAACGAAAGAATGAAAAAGGATGTTTTTGTTATGAAAGCTTGGAAAATAAAATATAAATTTACCATTGTAGAGCTTCTTGTGGTAATTGCGATTATCGTGATATTGGCCGCTATTCTTCTGCCGGCGCTGAATTCCGCCAGAGCCAAAGCGCATACGATTTCCTGTACGTCGCAAATCAAACAGCTGGGGCTGATGTTCCAGCAGTACAGCAACGACTTCGGTGGAACGCTGATGCGGCAGTCATGCAAAGTTCTGGAGAGCGATTCCATTCCCTATTATGAGTTTTCGGCTCCGCAGGGTTATTTTGCCAATAACTACATCATGAAAAATGCCCGTACTCGGAAGGTGAACAGGAATGGACAGTCTGTTTTTGAACTGGCTGTTGTTCATTCTCTGCTGTCGTGTCCTTCGGTGACTTTGGAGAGCCGTCCATCGGATCTGGACAACCGTATGCCGTATGATAAAAATTCCGCTTGGGAGATGCTGAACCAGTCGTATGTGATTCCGAACAATGCGGGAACGATCTACAGCAGTCTGGCGACTGATATGACCTATTATCCGGTGATTCCGCTGTCCCGTCTGAAGAATCCTTCGCGTTTCCCGCATCTGTACGAGGGCAGAAATGTAACCGCTCTCATCAATCAGGACCTGCGATTTCTTCTGCCGGAGTATACGGACAATCGCGTGCATTACCGTCACCAGAGAATGTCGAACGTGCTTTATGCCGACGGGCATGTCGGCAAAAAAATGCGCTGCAACGCTCTGACGGGGGGAACGCTTGGCGACTGGTCCTCTGCGTTTGAGGCGGAATAAGAGGAGAGGTTGCCATGGAGAAATTTTTCTTGTTTATCGTTGCATCCGTTTTCCTGTCTTTTTGCAACGCCGTTTCCGGAAATGAGGCGAACGTGTTTGAATATCAGAATCCGATTGAGGTTCCATGTGCTCCGGACGGGATTCGAGATCCGCAGATTGTGCGCCATAACGGACTTTACTATATGACGGGAACAATTCCGGGCTTCTGGCCGGGAAGCGTTTCTCCCGGAGTAAAACTTTTTTCCTCGCCGGATCTGCGGAATTGGAAAGATGAAGGTTTTTTGATCGACCGGAAAACAATCCCAGAAGCCGCCTGGTACCGCGATCGTTTCTGGGCTCCGGAGCTTCACGCCTGGCAGGGGAAATGGTATCTTTCATTCAATGCAAGGAATGAATCCAAAGAGCATCCGCATTTCCATGGCTGTGCCCTTGCAGTTGCCGATGATATCAAAGGACCGTACCGGATGTTGACGCTGGATAAGCCGCTTGTCCGCGGGAACGATCTGCATATTTTTGTCGATGATGACAACCGGACTTATGCATTCTAGAACGGCGGTTACATTTTCGCTTGTGAAATTGATCTTGAAAAGGGAACTCTGACTGGAATTCCGAAAAAAACTGTTTACGAAATTAACAGACAGGAGCTGAACATGAAACGCTTTTTTATCCTTTGCTTTGTGCTGGTTTCGGCGCTTCTTGGAGCGGCGGAAGCGAAATTGCAGCTGGTTCCGCTGTTTCGCGGATGTTCGTATTACTGGTCCGGAACTGCCGGACAGGATGTGCTGCCGTATGTCCGGGAAGGAAAAACGGGGAAATGGGTTGCCGGGTTTGCGCCGGTTCATGACCTTGAAAAATTGGAGCTTCGCGGCTGCGTCGTTTATCTGAAAGAGGATACCGCTTACGAGTTTGAACTGCGGACTTCCGATGGGAAAGTGCTTCCGGAAGGATGTGGGGTATTCCGGACTTTGGGAACGCCGGTTCCTGTTGCAAAGACAATCGTTCTGGATGAAAAAAACTTTGACGGTCATTTGACGATCAACGATCAGGGCTCGCCGAAGGGGTGGATCCGCTACACGATCAAACCGGGATTCGTCCTGACCAATCCGAAGCAGGCGGTATTCAAGGAGAAAAATTTCCGCTATCATACCTCCAGTGCCATGATCAATATCCGCAATGCAAAATATGTTCTGCTGGATGGTCTGGTTATCCGGGGGGGAATGTCCAATGCAATCCATGTGGAAAAATCCTCGCATATCCGGATTGCCAATTGCGATATTTCCGGCTGGGGACGCGCCGGAGTTCAGCGGTTTGACCTCAACGGACGCTTCTATCCCGTCGCCGGAGAGTTCCCGAAAAGCTTCAACGGCTTTAATTATGATGCCGCAATCTATCTGAAGAATTCCGACAATCTGCTTGTGGAGCGCAATTACATTCATGATCCGCTGGGACGCGCGAACAGCTGGACTTATGCTCACCCCGCAGGGCCGGAAGCCGTCATGGTGCATGTCGTGCGCAGCACGGTGATCCGGTACAACGATTTTGTCGGTAGCGATGCACACCGCTTCAATGACGCGGTGGAGGGTTGGGGCAACTTCCATCCGCGCGGCGGATTCAATCAGGATGCTGAAATCTACGGCAATTTCATGATTTTCTGCAACGACGACAACATCGAACTGGATGGAGGTCAGCAGAATGTCCGCTGTTTCGGAAACCGCTTTGAAGGTGCGCTCTGCGGCGTGAGCATTCAGGGATGCATGACAGGACCGAGCTATGTATATAACAACCTCATCAGCGACATGGGGGACGAGCGCGGGGAAGTCAACCTCTTCCTAAAAACGGCATCATCCCGCAGCGGAAAGTTTGCCGCAAGTTATATTTTCGGCAATACTTTTTCCGGTCCCGGGCGCGGAACCGATGTGCTGACGCATCACAAACTTTTCTTGTACAACAATATTTTTGACGGACGCGGCAACCTTGTGGAACATGCGGAACTTCCCTCGGCCGTCATGGCGGGAAATCTGCTGAACGACATCAGTCCGCGCTTCCGAAACCCGTCTGCGGGTGATTACAGCCTGAGTCCGGATTCTCCCGCACGCAAACGCGGCGTCCCGGTTGCCGGAGATGAAAAGCCGGATGCCGGAGCATTCAGCAGCGACAGTGCGCCGGCGCTTCCTCTGCGTCCGGTTCCGGTAACATTGAACTGCGGAAAGATGGTTTTTGCTGCTGGAAAAACAGAGATGTCTCTTGTGGCACAAAATACAGGGAATGTTCCTGCGGAGTTCCGGATCGCGCAGAACCGGGATTTCGACTGGTTTGAAGTTCTGCCCGCTTCAGGGAAAATCAACCCGGGAGAAAACGTCACTTTTACGGTGAAACTTGATCCGGCGCGGTTTGCGAAACAACCGCTCATGCGCGGCGCGTTCTTGGTACGCTTTGCCGATGGACTGAGCTGTCCGGTATCCGTTTACGCAAAAACAGGCTGGACGATGCCGCTGAAACCGCATGGAGAAAAAGATTTCGCCGTTTATTTCAATCCGGAAAAAGCCGATGTAAAACGGGTCTTTTCCCGTCTTGATCCTTCGCGCGGTCCGGAGGAGGACGGCATGGTTCAGCTGCCGCGCCGCGGAGAACCGGCAAAGCCCGGATCACCGGAACGTCTCTCGTTTGAATTCGAGGTTCCGAAGGACGGACTTTACGGCATCTTTGTCCGCTGCGCCCTGCCGGAGCCGGTCGGACTGCACGATTCGTTCTTCTATTCGTTTGATGATCAGCCGTTGCGCCGCGGAGATTTTTCTCCGGCGAGGAGCGGAGAGGCGCGCTGGTTCATGGTTTCGGAAGCGAGCGGACATCAGGAGAGCCGCGGGGCGTTTTTCCTGAAGGCGGGACGCCATGTCCTGCATATCGCTCCGCGCGAAGAAACGCAGATAGGACTGATTGCCATCACAGACAATCACTATGCATTTGAATACAAAAACTGAAAGAAGGAACAGAAAATGAACAGAAAACTCGCACTTCTTGCCGCTGCCACTCTGGCTTTCCCGCTGGTTCCCTCCGCATTCGCGGAGAGCAACATGCCCTGCGTTGTCCAGGGCGGAACCGAGCTTCTGCCGAAGCGGAACGACACAGTTTATCTTGATATGTCGAAATCCGCGAATGGAGGAAACTTCGACCTCCTTGATGACAGCAAACCTCTGCAGAAAGACGGTCTTCTGCAGTTCCCCCCGTGGGGCGCTCCGGCGGAAGCCGATTGTGCGGAACTGATTGAAATGACATTTGAAGTTCCCGCCGACGGCAATTACTGTCTTTTTGCCCGGGTGATGTTCGACACGAAGCCGGCTTCGCACCATGATTCGCTCTTCTTCGGCATTGACGGCGCACCGATGATCGCGGGCGTGCTTGCGCATCAGTACGAAAAAACGGAATTCAACAAAACGCAGTGGATTCAGTTCTTTGACGGAAAACTGCCGAAACGTGCGCAGTGGCCGGTTTTTCTCAAGAAAGGCAAGCACACGATCCGGATTTCCCCGCGCGAGGAGATCAACATCGGCATGATTGCGATTACGCTCGATCCGCAAGCGTTCCGCGGGAAATAGGAGGGTTTATGAAAACGTTCCACGTCGTTTCGCACACACATTGGGACCGGGAATGGTATCAGCCTTTCGAGGTCTTCCGGCACCGTCTGGTTGACCTGATGGATCATCTGCTGGAAATATTCAACGGGTATCCGGATTTCGTTTTTGAACTGGACGCCCAGATGGTTTGCCTGGAAGATTATCTGGAAATCCGGCCGCATCGCCGGGAAGAGGTGGAGCGGCGGATCCGGTCCGGCAATCTGATTGTCGGACCGTGGTATGTGCAGAATGATTTCTTCCTGACGGATGGCGAGTCGACTGTCAGAAATCTACTGATCGGGACGGAGATTGCGCGGAGGTCCGGTTCGTGCAATTTCTGCGGTTATATGCCGGACCAATTCGGTATCGCCGGACAGCTTCCGCAGATTCTGCGGGGATTCGGAATTGACAAAGCCGTTTTCGGACGCGGTTACCGGAAGCCGGATGAACAGAAACCGAATGAGTTCGAGTGGTATTCGCCGGACGGCTCCTCAGTTTTTACCTCGTTTTTGAGCCGCTGGTACAACAACGCCCAGCGTTTCCCGTCGGATCCGGAAAAGCTGATGCTGTTTTTCCGTGAGCTTGAGGCGGCGCAGGAGAACGAAGCCGTTACTCCGCACCGCCTTCTGATGAACGGAGTTGACCACCTGGAAGCTCAGGAAAATCTGCTGCCGGTTCTGCGCGAACTGAACCTCCGGATTGCTCCGGATATGATCCATCAGTCTACGCTTTGTTCCGCGCTTGATGCAATGCGTGAATATCTGGAACGGAATCATCTGCCCGTTCACCGCGAATGCGGGGAAATGCGTTTCGGTTCAACTCCGCTGATTCTTTCCGGAACGCTCTCCTCCCGAATGCCGCTGAAACGGGAAAATGTCCGCTGCGAGGCGCTGATTGAGTGGCGTCTGGAACCTCTTTACATTCTGCTTGAAATGCTTTCAGGAGATGAGTTGTATGACCGCGATTATTTCCGTTATCTCTGGAGGACGCTTCTCCTGAATCATCCGCATGACTCCATCTGCGGCTGCAGTACGGACCGCGTGCATCAGGATAACACAAACCGCTTTGTACGGGTTGTCGATCTGATTGGCGAGATGACGGAACGCGGAATCCGTCACTTCTGGGCCCGGCTGGACCGCTCCGGTGAGAAGGCTTCGGATTATTTGGTCGCTGTTTTCAATCCTCTTCCGCGAAGCCGGTCTGGAATCGCTTCCGTGCGCGTTTTTCTGCCTTCGGTGGAGAATCCGGATGCAATACACTTGACCGATCAGGCTGGAAATCCGGTGCGGTTCGCCGTGAAATCGGCGGAAGCGCGTTTCCAAAACAATTATTCCCCGATCAATCTTCCCGGACAGATTCCTTCGGTTTGCGCGGAACTGGAGATCGTCGCGGAAGATGTTCCGGCGTGCGGCTATCGCGTCTACCGTCTCGGTATCGGCGGAGAGAGCCCGCTGAGACCGCAGACGGCGGAACTTCCGGCCTGTCTGGAAAACCGTTATCTGCGCTTGCACGTTTCCTCTGAAGGAAAAGTTTCTCTTCTTGATAAAACCGGCGGAGAACTCTTTGAAGACCTGCTGACTTTTACGGATGAATGCGATATCGGACATTCCTACAACTTTCAGGCGGAGCCGGAGGGGGGAATCCGTGACATCGGGAAGACTTCCCGGGTTCAGGTACAGGCATTTTCGCGCGGAATGCGGCGGGTCGTCCGCACGACGTATGAATTCGAATCTCCATGCGGATTCGATTTCTCCTCGAAGAAACGCTCTGCGGAAAATGTGACGAACCGCATAACCGCGGAGTATTCGCTGGATGAATTTTCTCACGGAGTTCAGGTTTCCGTTACGATGGAAAACCATTCCGGAGAGCATCGGATCCGTGCGGTTTTCAATCCGGGAATTCATGCGGAAGAAACATTCGCCTCCGCTCCTTTCGGTTTTGAAAGGCGTTGCCGGAAAGAACAGCTGCGTCAAAAGGACCGCAATGCGGATTTTCCGAACTCCGGAGTCGTTGTCATTGACGACGGATGCCGTCAATTCAGCTGTTTGAACGAGGGACTGTTTGAGTATGAGCATCTGGAAGACGGGCGGATTGCCCTGACTCTGCTGCGCTGTACCGGATATATTCACGGCGTGGAGTATGTCAATGGCGGACTGGTCCTGCCCGGCGTGGAATGGTGTGTTCCCGAAGGCAACTTGAAGGGAACGCATGAGTGCCGCTTTGCAATGCGCCCGGGCCGGGGCGCTTTTGCGGATTTGGAACAGGAACGTCAGAATTTTCTGGCACCTCTGCTGACGGCGTTTGATTCGGCGGATCCACACAAACTTACGGGGGGACGTCCCTGTGACCAATGCAGTGCGGTGCGGGAACTCTTTTTCCGGGATCTCCCGCTGGAAAAACAGCATTTGCCGTTTGAAAATTCCGCACTGGAACTGGACGGAAGAGTTGTCTTTTCCGCATTGAAAAAAGCGGAGGACGGTTCCGGAAGCATTCTGAGAATCTGCAATCCGGAAAAGGAAACCGTTTCCGTCAAACTCAGATTGCCGGAAAATTTTGAGGCTCTGGAGGTCCGCTTGGATGAAACAGGCTGTTTGCAGAGCTTTTCCGGAACAGCGATTGAGCTTCCGGTGGCTCCGGCAAAAGTTCTTTCGCTGAAATTGCGGAAGAAAACAGTCAAACACTGATGAGGATATACGGAGTATGGAAAAAGTCAAAATCGGACTGATCGGGGTGTCCGGCTACGGATACAATCATTTTGAACGGATCATCCGGCTTGTGCGGCTGGGTGTTGCGGAGTATTCCTCGGCGGTTGTTATCAATCCGGAAGATGCGGCTGCGCAGATCGGACAGCTCCGGGAATTCGGGACGCGGATTTACTCTTCTGTCGATGCAATGTTCGCGGAATTACGCGGGAAGCTGGATCTGGTCTGCATTCCGACCGGAATTGCGTTTCATGAACCGCTGACCGTTCAGGCGCTGGAAAACGGTGCAAATGTGCTGGTGGAAAAGCCCGCCGCAGGGTCCGCCGCCGCAATCCGGCGAATGATGGAAGCGGAGAAAAAATCCGGAAAATTTGTCGCCGTCGGGTTTCAGCATATCTACGGACGGGAGATTCAGTTTTTGAAACAGTATCTTCTGACCGGACGCATCGGACGGATTGAGAGTATTGTTTGCAAGGGGCTGTGGCCGCGTGCGGATCAGTATTACCGGCGCAACAACTGGGCGGGCAGATGTGCGGCGGCCGACGGAACCCCGATCTGGGATTCTCCGATCAACAATGCGTTTGCCCATTATCTGAATCTGGAACTTTTCCTTGCTGGGGAAAGATTCGGCGAATCCGCTCATGCCGTTGACGTGGAAGGGGCGCTCTGGCGCGCGCGGAAGGAGATCGAAACTTTTGATACCTGCGCGGTCCGCTTTACGGTCAACACGGGCAGTCGGCTTACAATGCTGCTTTCTCATGCGACTCCGGTTAATCTCAATCCGGTTATCCGCATCAAGTGTGAACACGGAACGATTTTCTGGAATGTCGACTGCGGCTGGAATATCTGTTCCGAAGACGGTGCCGTGATTGCTTCCGGCATTGTTCTGCCGGCAAATGGCGATATGTTTATGGACGTTATTCGCAGAATTTCCGGAGAAGAACAGTTCCTCTGTTCTTTGTCGATTGCGCAGGAGCATACGAACTGCATTGAAATGCTTTCGGAAGAACTTCAGCCGATTGAACTGAAGAAGTGCGTCTCAAAACGCGAAAACGATGGCCAGTACCTGATCGACGGGATTCCGGAAGTCTTTGAGCGTTGTTTTTCCCTGAATCGGCTTCCGGAGGAAATCGGAGTCGTATGGAGGTGACAGAATAATCGTTTGATTTTTGATCTCTTCTCCAGAACTTATGGACAAGCCATGCAGGGGTTGAGCGTGAATATTTTCAGATAAAGTGACGAAAAATCCGTCATTTCTATGCAATGTGATGGACAGTTACGTCTCCCTAAGTTCAATTGTTCGGATGAAAAAAGTCATTTTTCTAAAAGTATTGCGATCTATAAAAAAACAGAATTGGGCTTGGTAGCCACCATTGAACATGAAATTATTACACAGCCATCCCATAGGAAAAGAAAAAGTTGAAAGATGATGGTTCTGGATGCAACTTATATTTCAGCAAAAAAAACAAGGAGCATCCATGAAACCATCAAAGCATAAAATGACCGTATTATCGCAAATTTTCAAGTTGATTCCGCGAAATTTGATTCCGAAACTTGCCAATGAGTTCGGAATAGACAGGCAGTCTCGGGTGTTCAGCCCGACGAGTCATGTTCTGGCTCTGGTCTTCGGACAGCTGACGCATGCCCTGGGGCTGAACGACATCTGCGATACGCTTCGAAATCATTGCGGTCTGGTAAGCAAAATTCGGGATTGCGTTCCCCCGAGCCGTAATGGTCTGTCCCACGCGAACCGGAACCGTGACGCAGGCATGGCGGAAAAACTGTTCTGGGAAGTTCTTGCTCATCTGAATGAGATCAGTCCGAACTTTCGGATTCAAGGCAGACGCTACTGTGCGTTGCCGAGACGCTTCAAGCGGATGATCCATGTGGTTGATTCGACAACGATTCAGCTGATCGCCAACTGTCTGGATTGGGCAAAACACCGCAGGCGGAAAGCGGCGGCGAAAATGCATTTGCGTCTGGATTTGCGTTCCTTTCTGCCGAATTTCATTCTTGTAAAAACAGCCGGTACACACGATTCTGCGGAAGCACCGGCACTTTGCGAGGGAATCAACGAAGGTGAAATTGTCATCTTTGACAAGGCGTATGTCGACTTCAAACACCTCTGGCGGCTTTTCCAACGCGGCGTTTTCTGGATCACCCGCGCCAAGGACAATATGAAGTATGATGTTGTGGGACAGCACAGCGCACCCAAGCTCAATATTCTTCGAAATGTTGTCATCAAACTGACCGGACAACGAACTTCCGTCTGGTATCCTGAAACTCTCCGTCTGATCGAAGCAATCGTCGAAATCGATGGAAAGCCCAAACGGATGACCTTCATCACCGACAACTTCACTTGGGCGGCAAGCTCTATTTGCGATCTCTACAAGGCTCGCTGGGCCATTGAAGTTTTCTTCAAGGAGATCAAACAGACTCTTCAACTCTCAGACTTCATTGGCTACAACGAGAACGCGGTGCGCTGGCAAATATGGACGGCTCTTCTCACATTATTTTACTCCGCTTTATTGCATGGCAGAATGAATGGAAGCATACTTTTACAAGATTGTTCACTGCCTTGCGCGGAGTCATCTGGCGCTGCCTGGATATGGGAAGTGTCCTCAGATGTTGTGGGACAGCATCTGACTCTGTCCGTATGCGAGGCGCTCCGGAACAGGCATATTTACCAGGATTCGCACAACTATAATCCAACTCAACGAAAAGGAAAAACCGGAAATGGGTAATTTAAAAAAACAATCAACTCAGGCTCAAATAGGGTGGTTAGAATGACGATTTCAAAGAATTATGGGACGGCACTGGTGTCTTTTCTATACTATGGAACAATCTTATCACAAAGTCAAGGCTGGCGGAGGATTTTCCGGCTTGTTATTTTTAAGTCGCCATAAGCCGCAGCTGAAACCCGGCGGGAAACCACTGTACGCAGTTCCCCGTCCGGGAACTCAGCGCCAGGTGGTTCCGATGACGGTGCTCTTCCCCCAGCCGCCAGTAACGTTGTATTCGCTCAGATAGCGGGCACTCGTGAAGAGTTCGACATGCCCGTCCCCGAAGATGGCATTCACCGCAGACCGGTGGCGATACCACGCCCAGTCGTCGAAATTACAGTTGCCGAGACTGGACAATCCGTTGCCGAAATTACCGGAATTGTTCTTCTCATACCCTTCCGCGAAAAAGATCCGACTCGACGGATTCCGAATCTGCTGGATCTTGTTGGGCGAATCACTGCCGCGACCGCCCACGCAATACTGCATCATGCTGTATTCAAAATGTCCGAACAAAAACAGCAGCGCCTGTTTGTTGGCAGGACATTTCAAAAATCCACTGCGATCGTTCAACGAAAGCTGCGAATAACGGGTCCCCTCCGCGTGACCGTCACCGCCGCGCGCTTCGATGTTCAGATAATCCCGCATGATCCAGGTCCAGAACACATCGTCCTCGTATTTGAACCCACGCATGTTGTACCCCGCATCTTTCGTATACTGGGCAATGCAGAGGATATCATCGTTGTCAAGCGCATACTGTAAATAGCAATATCCCAGCTGTTTCATGTTGCTCGCGCACTGAATCTGCTGCGCGCGAGCCCGGGAGGAGTTCAACGCCGGAAGCAGCATCGAGGCGAGGATCGCGATGATCGCAATTACAACGAGGAGCTCTATAAGCGTAAATACTGCCTTGACCGTCGCATGGTTGCGGGAGGCGGGGGGCGTTTCCTCCGTCCCCCGGCACAATGCCGAATAGGACAAACAAGCGTGTTCTGCGTGAGCAAGTGGCCGGAATACCGGCATTCCAGACATGGTAAAACGACGTTTCATCTCTGTTCCTCCTGTGATGACAAGTTTTTTGAAAAGGATCTTTTTACTTCACTGACTGTTCCGGGTAGCGCGGATCAAGCACCAATGTGCCGAACTGCGCGGGCTCTTTCAACTCGAATGCACCGAGACGGGTGCAGTTGAGCGGCGAAACATTTGCCTCATCCCGATCATTGATGGTAAAACTCCAGCCGAGCCGCGCGCCGGGTTGCGGCTTTACCGGCAGAGCCTCCCACGGGAATGCCGCCCAATATTCGATCGTCTCGCCCGTGGCAGACGAATGCCGTCGAATTTTCAGCGGAAATACATCCGAATCGGCCAGCGCTTTGGGGAAGCGAATCCCGTCGAACGTGATGGTTCGGTAAAGTTCCGGACCGCGCGGAGTGAGCGCAAGCGTATACTCTGAATATCCGAGCTGCCGGGTGTGCGCAAGCCGGTTGGCCGACCCCTCGACCTCACGGGCGGCAAATGCGACCTGAACACAATCCCCCTGCCACGTCTCGATACCGTTGTAAGGCTGACAGAACACATCATCCCGGACGACAAAACGCAAGTAGAGATACCGCTCATCCCAGGCCGCTCCGACCTCTCCGGAAATGTCTCCGCGCCCCCGGTAACCCGACGGCGAAGCGACGACCGACTTCAGGCCGGAAACGGGATACAGCTGGATCTGCCTCCACGCCTCATCGGAACTCCCGGGCAGACGGGATATTGCAAATGTCGAGAGCGACACCTCCGTCATCGAGCGCCAACCGTTCCGCCCGAGAATGGAGATCTCCGCCTTGCGTGCCCGCAGCGGATTCCAGTCGAGATCGCGCCGGGAGAATATGAGTTCACAAGAGTCTCCCGCGGCGAGCTCGAAATTCCGCGTCATCCGGGATTCCGGTATGCCGGGAAAACGCAGGGAGATCTTTCCGGAAAAGTCTCGGCCAGCCGACTCATGAAGCCGCAGACGCCAGGCACACCGTCCCTCCTCCGACACAACCGGGACAATCTGTTCCAGCCGTACCGGAGACACAATACGAATCCGGGGACTCAGCGCGTACCGGAGACGCCCGGCTGACTCCAGACGGAGTTTCAGTTCATACTCTCCGGGCTCGGTTTCGCGCGGTACCGGAAGCCGGAACCGGAAAGGCGACTCTCCACCCGGCGCGAGATTGAGCGGCAGTTCGCTGCCGTGACTTCCGAGTTCGGGGCCGCAGCTCAGTTTCAATACGCCGGACAACGGTTTTGAATCCGCTTTCACCGTTCCGGATATTTCCAGAAACTCCCCGGCACAACCGGAAGCCGTTTCCACGTCGAGAAACCGGAACGCCCGGCTGCCCCACAACTCCGGAGACACGTCGAGAAGATATTGGACATCCTCGGTCAATGTGAGCTTCAGAACTCCATCCGGTGCCGGAAGCGTACGCTCGTTGCCCATGTGGTCGGCGACGACGAGGCTCGTCCGTCCCACCGGGATCTCGACTTCGCGGGGATCTCCGCTGAAGTCCCACACCGCCAGCGTCACCCGACTGTCGCGCTCATAGGCGTATCCCGCTCCGGTAAGTCCGAGTCCGTCGACCGAACCCGCGCTCCGACTTCCCTCCAGATACCAGGTCAGCGCCGAGAGCGCCGGAATGACGGCGCGCGGTGTCGACGCGGGCGCCACCCACGGCAATTTCGGGTCGAGGTTGTGAATCATGCTGTAATCCATCTCCACTCCGGTATTCGTGAGGATGAAGTTATAGTTGGTTCGGACTCCCTCCCCTAGCAGGATCAAATTGCTGCGCAGAAAACCGCGCATCTGCTTGAGGTCGCCCGCCGCATCCCCGGGAAACAGAAACCCGAGTTCAAGTGCATAGATCGGCAGTTCGCGACCGACGCTGTTGCGGCTGAGCTCTTTCAACAGCCGGATCAGTTCGGCCATATTCCGACTCTCGGGCGGATACCCTTTGGGATAGGGATGGATCGAGATGCCGTCGATGAATTCTCCGATGCCGCGCGCGAAGAGGTCGCGGTAATACTGGAGATACTCCGCCGTAAGCCCGGCCCCGTTCGGTCCGAGGATAAAAGCGTGCGGATCGGCCGCGCGCACTTCCTCTGCTCCAATCCGGTAACGGGTCACGATGTCATCGGGCGTACCGGTCCAGTTCCACGGATAATGCGGCTCCCAGCAGAACTCGTAGAAGTTGCGTTCCCCCGCCGGGGTGAGCGCGGCGCGGGCGGCGGCGACTTCGCGGCAGATCCGCCGGAATTCCCGCTCTCCGGCAGGAGTGAAGGGACCGTTCAGAAAACGTTTCTTTTCCCCTGCAGCGGGAGCGTCTCGGTGATAAACGGGCGTGCGCATCCACTGCGGCATGTAGGCGAGATCGAAATAACCGTAAAGTTTCCAGCGCAGCTCACCGGCGGGAGTCTTCATGGAGATCACCGGATTGACCGGCGGAGGGGGCGGCGGGGTCTGCCCGGCTTTGCCCGGACCGGACGGCTCCCGGAGAAACCAGATGCGTCCTCCGACCGGCAGACGCCCGTCCTGACTCCAGCTGATCCCCAGCATCGGCAGGAAAGAGAAATCCTCCGAATTCCCCACCAGCCCGAAAAACGAGCGTTCCTGCGGATACTGGTGTCTGCGGGCCGGATCGACGATCACCGCATAAGTGAGGCAGCCCGCCGGACGGCTCGAAACGGCGGGAATCGTCGTCCCGTCGGAGAGTTTCGGGTAAACCCGGTAGAATCCGAGGCGCGGCGCGGGTGCTTCAATCGAGACGCGCCAGTTCCCATCGGCATCCGGCTCGACCGGACGGCGCTCGGAGTGCAGTTCGCGGTCGAACTCATCGGTGATCCGCAGGGAAAATTCCAGCGGCTGCCTGAGTTCACGAGCGGAGAAAGTCAGCGTGACGCGCTGCCCCGGGAAATAGATGCCGTGACGCGCATCGCAGCTGGCGCTCAGAGAGACGCCACGCGCCGTCAGACAGAGCGCAGCGACGGTCAAAATCAGGATTGCGGATTTCATCAGCGGACACTCCTTTCCACCCGGAAGCGGGCGATTGCCATCTTCGCGGCATCGGCCGTCCACAACCAGTTGCCGCACAAAGCGACCGGACCGCCGGCATAGTCGGAAACGGAGAGGCGCGCTTCAAGACTGCCGTCCTCCGCAGAATAGAGTTCCAGAGCACCGGGTTTTGAAATCAGAATCCGATCCCCCTCTGCCGCCACGGCAGTTACGTTCGCGACGGGGATTTCCCGGTACGGCGAAAACGTCCCGGTGCAAATGTCGGCTCTGAGGAAAATCAGACGATCCTCCCCCGCGATGCAGAGCCCTGACTCGGCCGCCGCCAGATGCCGGACGGGAATATCGGTGGAAAAGGGTACGAATTTGCCTCCCTCAAGTTGCCAGACGCGGCCGGCGGCGAGCACGAAGAACTCGCGATTCCAGGCGGCGACCGCCGTACTTTCCGCCGGGGGATCCGGCAGTTTCTTCCACGCATCGCCGGGAGCGGGGCCGTCCGCCGGGGTGAAACGCCACAACTCCACGCGCTCTCTGCTGCGGTTCAGCAGGTAAAACGTACCGCCCGCGGCAGTCACGGCGAGCGCCTCGCCATTCCGGTACCGGCGGGAGTTCCACAATCCCACGGAAGTGGTGTTGGAAGAACTCAGAAACGGCGTATCTGACTCCCCGCCCGCATCCAGGGCAAAAACAGTTCCGCGTTCGGCTGATGAGAGGGCAAGCAGAACACCGTCGTCGTTGACCGCCAGCGCCCGACAGCCGGGGAAGCCGCCGATCCGGGCGTCCGGCAGGGCGGCCCCCTCCGGATACCGCAGAATCCCCTGCGAACTCCCTACGTAATATCCGCCGCCCGGCATCGGAGCGACGCCGAAGATGAACATATCGTCACGCCGGGTCAGCGGACGGGTCGAATTCGTGCGGAAATCCTCCGGAATCTGCTGCAGGTGCGTATCGGCGCCGAACAGTGCCCGCCCCGCCGGAATCATCGTGAACAAGTGGCGCCGCAATGCCCATGCGAAAGGTGTTCCATCCGCCCGGAATCGGAAGATCCGGCAGTCTGGATACGCGGTCGACGCCAGCAGCTCCCCGCTCTCCGGCAGAAACCCGAGCGCATTGAAGCTGCCGGCTTCCGGCAGATCCAGGACCTTTCCGACACTTCTGCCGGCGGCATCGTATCCGATCACCGCATTCTCCCGGATGACGGCGAGTTTCAACCGTTTTCCCCAGCCGGAACGCTCCAGGTGCGCGGGGACGAACGCGGGCTGCCCCTGCGGAGCACCGGGGTCGGCAAACGGCTCGAACGCCGTACCGCTCCGGTTCAGCTTCAGGAGTTTCCCATCGGGGCGCTCCAGCCAGAGATCGGCACCATCGCTGAGCAGCTGCCGGCAGCCTCCCTCCTGTCGGAACAGCATGCGGATCTTCTCCGGCGCATCGAGGCGATAGAATTTCGAGGCATACCAGAAGAAGCAGCCACGTTTTGTTCCGGCCAACCCATTCACACCGATGAAGTCGAGCGGTTTGCCGGGTTCGCTCTGCCCCAGATAACCGGAAAAGCGGATGGAGGTTGCAGGCGGTTCACCGCCTGCGCGCAGGACAAGCACAAGGACGACCGGCAAAACCGTGAAAAGCAGACGTCTCCGGAGAACTCTCATGACGAAACCCTCTTTTTCCCCTCTGCAGGTTCAGCATCCCGGCTCGATCAACCGCGGGGCCTGCAGCAGCAGCGATCCGGGCAGATCGGGATTGGCGAGCCGCCAGACCAGCAGCTCCACCGCTTTCGCCGCCATCGCAGGCAAATCGAGATCGATCACGGCCGGATGTGGATAAAAATTACTGAGCATCAAAGATTTGTCACAGATCACGACCTGTTCCCGGCTGTATTTTTCCCAGAGTCCGAGCCCGTCGAGCGTGCTGTACAGCTTCACGCCGCAGAGGGCGTTGAATGCGAAGAAACCGACCCGGTCGTCTCCGCTTTCGAGAAATTTCTGAAAACGGGACGTGACACCGCTGTCCTCGCGGGAAAACGGCATCGGCGTCACCGGGACTCCCGCCTCTTTCATCCGCTGAATGAAGCGCACAATGCGCGGGTGGTCGGGAATCTGTACCATATCCTCGCGCCAGATGATCACGGCCCGTTTCACGCCGCTCCGGGTCAGATGAGAGGTCGCGAGTTCCGCAACCAGATCATCGTTGGCCGTGATCCGGTCCTGGCGCGGCAGCATCCGCTCCCAGCCGAAAATCTGGACCGCGGGGACCTGCTCCGGCAGCGTCCAGCCCTTGAGATCGTTGTGATAGAGAACGCCGTTGTAGGCGTTGAGCAATGCGGGGTTCTCTTTCGCTTCGGCCGGAGCCAGGCAGGCATAATCAATGCCGTAACGGTTGAACCGCTCAAGTATCACCGGGAGAACCGGCCCGAGGATCGGGTCCTCGCGGATCCCCCAGAGCGGATTGTTCCCGCTGCCCTCCTGCGAGAGCAGCAGCGCCACCGGTCCGAGGTGCGCCTGTTTCCGAACCGACCGTTCCGTCCGGGGGCAGCGGTTGTAGGCGCGGGGCGTAAACCCCTGCTCCGCGGCCAGCTGACGGATCTTCTCCCGAACCTGCACCGAAACCTGCGGCGAATCCCGCAACGCCATGGAAACGGTTGCGGCGGTTACATTGGCCTGCCGGGCCAGATCATTCAAATTCCGGGGTTTTCTCTGTGTTGCCATTTCTCTATTTTCCCAAATGTTAAACTCATTTTTTTTATTTTTTCAGTATAAATTATACTTGATTCTCAAGCAAATGTCAATAGATACTGAAAATAAACTTACAAATTATTTTTAAGTAAATTTTAAGTTACTCGAGCTGTCGGGGGGGCGGATTGTTTCCGGGTGCCATCGCGATGTGTCGCCGGAGCTTCTCCCACTGAACAGGGAGCGTCACAACTTCACTTGGTCCGGAGAAATTACGCCGTGTATTGTGGAGGGAGTTGACGGCAACTGGGGAATTTAAACAAAACTTCGGCAATGAATGGGCCGGACGCCGTCTCCCGGCCGTCCCTTTTGTCCGTCCGACTCTTCCGGGAGAACCGGCTGCGGTCAGGTATATGCCCAGTGAGCCCCATGGTGAGGGGGATATCGCGGTGGAGCTTTGGAAAAAATTAGAGCCAGGAGAAAAATGATGCCGTCTGGCGTTTGAGCGCCAGACGGCATTCCCCGCTTCATAATAATGAGCCTGAGCTTATTGACTATTTTGCTTCTCCCTTGGGGATCAGAGAATCAATCTGCTCTGCCGGAGTGGCATTCAAACGCGGCAGAACGTCTTCGAGCCACTTGCGAAAGCAGATGCCGTTCGCTTTGCATGTTGCAGCGAATGAATACAGGATTGCGAGACGCTGACCACCGGCTTCACTTCCGGCAAAGAGACAGTTCTTTCGGATGATCGCAATTCCTCGATTGAGGCGCTCAGCCGGATTGTTGTCGATATTCAGTCTGGAATCCTTCAGGAACTTTTTGAGTTCCGCTTCAATGTTCAACGCATAAGAAATGGCTTGCGCGACCGGTGAAGATGGACGCTCCGACTCCTTGAGAACCCGGCACTGCGCAAAAAATTCCTGGACCAGCTTCTGAGACTGCCGGCGTGCATTTTTCCGCTCTTGAAAGAGGGCGGTTTCCGTGCCCTTCTTTTCCGCCCGCTCTTTTGCAACACGCTCAATTTGGTAGAGGGCTTGTATAATTTTCAACAGAGGCTCAGCTTTTCCATATCCGTTTTCAACGGCTTGCAGAAAGCGTCTGCGGGCATGCGCCCAGCAACATGCAACTTCGCAGTCCAGTTTTTCATAGGCCGCGTAAGAGTCTCTGATGATTGTTCCGGAGTAATCTCCGAGCAGACTTTTTGCGACATCCCGGGATCGGGACGGTGAAAAGTGAAAAGCGATCATCGGCGGCCCGACTCCAGTCAATCGACACCACAGATATGCTTGCTTACACTTCTTTGCCCCCTTGACCATTAGTTTGATGAACGTTTCATCCGCATGAAGGATATCGCACTGCATTATCCGGTCAACCATCCGCTCATAAAGGGGCAGCAAGGCATCCGCCGTGCGCTTGTAGAGATCTTCCAGAGCGGATGGAGCCACCGGCAATCCAGCGCTGCTGAACATTCGTGCCTGGCGTTCCAGAGGGATAACATTCTCCACCTTGTCCGCCGCCACTTTTGCTACGAAAGAAATGTCATAACGAGTTCTGCCGCTGACCGAATCGAAAACATCTCCCGGAGCCGGAGCCGTAACTACACCGCGCAACGCATCAGAGGGATCGGCATATTTGGCCCGCTTGAAATGAATCACATATAATCCGGTGCGGTAAGCGATTCGTTCGCTTTCCTCGTAGCCGATCAAAGTCATTCCCTGCCGCTTTTCTTCCGGAACATCAATGATGCGTTCCTCGCGCGGCAGGTCAGATGGAATTTCAGAAAGAGCATTCGGCTGTCGGACTCTACGTTCGTGTTCCGACACCTTCTGAGGAGCTTTCTCAATAGGAGCTTCCTCCTCTTCTTCAGGAAAAAGCGATGGAGTTTCATCCTCAGGAATATAATGCTCCGTTTTGGAACCGAACATCTGGCGTCTGAACCACGCTAACTCATTGCTGAGCTTTTCATTCTCCTCAGCCAAATCCCGGATGGCGTGTCGCGCCTCATCCAAAGTTGTAACCACCGGTAATACCATAATGAGAATATACCGGATTCCTACTCAAATTCAAGTCCAGTCAAGACTTTTTCGAGTATCTTTTGTAATAGCGATGCGGTTTGATCCCGGACAGGAGCGCTGCAAGTTCTCGACTGGACAATTCAATCCGCCCTTCCGCCGATTTGGGAAGGTGAAAGGCACCGCTTTCCAAGCGCTTCATCCAAATCGTAAAGCCATCTCCCTGCCATTGCAAAATCTTCACCATTTTGCGACTGCGACCGAAAAATACGAAAGCGTGACCAGATTCCGGCTCCTGCTGAATATATTCTTCCACCGCTCCTGCAAGGCCGTCAAACGATTTGCGCATGCTGATCGGCGTGGGGCAGTAGTAGAACTTTATTGCTCCGCTGAAACCGAACATGCCAACGTCCTCAATACCGTCAAAACATTGAGCAAGGTCGCTTGATCGAAATCACACGTAACTTGAATTTCAAAACCTGCGGCGTGAAAGCTTATTCCGCTGTCGGAACCGTTCCGGGCTCCTCCTGCCGCCAAAGGAACTTCTACAAACTCCAACTCTCCGGAGGCAGGGGATTTTCCCTCACGCTCCTTCTTCAAGATCCCTATCCAGCGACGTACATTCTCATATGGCAAATCTTTCAGCTCGCAATATTCCTGAATCGTTAAACCGCCATCCCAATATTCCGACAACTGTTCCCGCCAGTAGTCACGACTACGCCTTTCTCGTTCCATTTGCGCCTCCCGGTTTCAAGTTACGGAGGCAAGGTAATCTCACTTCGGGAGGATTTCTAGATGGGGCTCACTGGGCATATACCTTGATGAAAAGAATACCAGCCGGGATGTTTATGCGGACAGCGCTTATCGTTCCGCAGAGCATGAGGCTGATCTGAAGCAGAGAAAATTCCGTCCGCACCTACAAAGAAAAGGTTGTAAAGGACATCAGTTGACCTCACGGGAGAAGCGGGGAAACCTTACCAGAGCCCGTATTCGTTCGCGGATAGAACATGTCTTCGGAGCCATACACCAGCGAGCCGGAGATGTAATTCTGCGAACAATCGGAATCAGCATGGCAGAAGTGAAACTTGGATTACGCAACATCGCATACAACATGGACAGATTCTGCACTTTGATGCTGCAGAATGCATAAAACGGAGGTTTTTATAGAAAAATTAAACAAAACGTCGGCTTTTTCGGTCGTGGAGACTTGAAAAAGAGAAGTCAGAAAACTAAATGGCAACTCTGAAAAATCTCATTCGGAGATTTTCAGACATGAATAAACGGAATTCCTTTCAAAAAACTATTGATAGAGGTTCCCTATAATATTACACAAGATCAATCCAATCGCTTGCGGCTATTCCAAAGTAAGCGCTTGGGCAAACCCCGATCCGTATATATTTTGTTAATTCTGGCGGCATCCCGCTGGACCGTCCGTACACTGTTCCCGAATTTATCTGCAATCATTTCCTGCGTATAGCCTTTGTCATGGTAATCCATAATCTTTATTTCCCTCTCAGAAAACTTAAATGAAAGTCTTGCCGCAATCAGTCTTTGCTGATCTCGGTGAAATTCTTTGGTTTCCTGATCGATCAGATAGGGGATGGCGGCTGTTTGTTCTAAAATCTGTTCGTTTTGCTGCTTGGTTTCGGCAATATGCTGATCCATCTCTTGCAGCTTTTGCTGTTCTGGATTGTTATGCCGCTGCATTGCATAGTAAAGATATGCCAGAAAAATGGTAATCAAGACGGCTGTCCCAATTCCAAGCTTCAGGGAAATCGCTTCTCCTGTCACTTCATGACGAATCAGAAAACAGAGGCTGATGAGATATGTTAAGGCAAAAGCTCCCACAACGCCCCATGCCTTCTTCCTGCTGGAGATCCCGAAACGTTCATGGTTGAAGGAGAGCATGATTCCGGTGGCGATTTGCAGAAGAATGATAACTGTAACAATCGTCCAGACCGGATTGAGAACATAAAGAAAACAACCGAGGAATAAGATCGTAATGACGGCAACAGGATATGCCGAAACTCTCGACTTATCCGAACTTGGGAATTGAGTTGTAAATGAGTCTTTTAAAAACTTCATTCTGCGATTCCTTACATAAACTTACATCGCTTTCAGTCCTATCTATTGCAAGTTATTTTTTGCCTTCACCACTCACAATTCAGCTAATGCGTTTTCATTCAGAAGAAAATCGTAAAGCCCGATGTGATGTATCCCATTATCATCAATCCACGGTTTTGCCGTTGATTTGGTGATGATGACTTTCTGAAAGAAATCATTGACAGACAGCAGGGGACGGGCTTCTTGACGTTCCTTTTCCGCATCCGGGATATTCAGGGCCGATTGAATGTAGTATTTCTTTCGTCCGAGAGTCGCAATGAAATCAATCTCGCAACTGTTCTGGTGACGCTTCCCGTCCGTTCCGGTCGAAGTGGTTTTGACTACACCGACATCTACGGCATATCCTCTCGCGGCCAATTCATTGTAAATGATATTCTCCATAATATGAGTTTCCTCCTGCTGCCGCAGGTTCAGGCGGACATTCCGGAGGCCGATATCTTCGCAATAGAATTTGGAAGGCGTTTCAAAATATTTCTTTCCCTTGATGTCATAGCGCTTCACTTGGCGGAACAGAAAAGAATCAGTCAGATAGGAGAGATATTCCGCGATTTTCGCATCCGAAATTTTGCGCTTTTTGACACTTCGGAGCGTATTCGTTATTTTAGATACATTGGTCAGAGAACCAACAGCGGAACATAGAACATCGGTCATTTCATCAATGACATCCGAATCATCAATCTGATAGCGCTCCTGAATGTCCTTGTAATAGACCTCTTGAAACAGATTTTTCAAATACTGGATCTTGGCGGTATCTGTTTTCTTGCTCAATATCAACGGCAGGCCGCCATAAGTGGCGTAATCTTCAAATGCTGAAATTTTATCCGTATCGGCGCAGCAGGCGTAGTATTCCTGAAATGTCAGGGGATGTATTTCAACGACATCGCCACGCCCGCGGAATTCCGTCATGATATCTTTGGAGAGCATCTTTGAGTTGCTCCCTGTAACATAAATATCCACATTAGGCAAACGGAGAAGTCCGTTCAATACGCTGTACAGCCTGACCGGGACATCCGGATTTTTGAGTTCTTCCCGCGAGATTGCAAACTGAATCTCATCCAGCAAAATATAATATGTCGCAGAGCTGTCTTTTATAAAGGAGCGGACATAAAGGGACAGTTCATGCGGGTCACGGTATTTTTCATTGATATCGTCATCCAGCGGCAGAGAGATAATATGCTCATCCTTCACGCCATTTTCTTTCAGATATTCCGTAAACAGTTCAAACAGCAGAAAGCTTTTCCCGCAACGGCGAATACCGGTTATCACCTTGATCAAACCATTATTACGGCGCTCAATCAGTTGATTCAAATATCTGTCCCGCTTGATTATCATAACTTCACTCTCTTAAATTAAATCAACATGTTGACTTTATTTAATGAAATATACATGTCCGACAGGAAAAGTCAAGGGATTTTTTTCTGGCATATTAAAAATGGTTGACATGTTGACTTTATTTATTATATGCTCGCTATTGAAAGATCAGGATGCCGTTTTTCCCGGATAGTGAAAAGCACCGCGCCTGTCGAAAAACTTGTGAGGATTTTGTGAGAATTCTCTTGAAAAAACAGGAGAAAAAGGATATATTCATAACGTCAAGAGGAACGGTCTTTCAGGCTGAATAAGGTATTTCCGGGTTCGAAAACGGCTTCTGTTAACCACTTGGTCGCTGGTTCGAATCCAGCTGCCGGAGCCATTTTTTGCCTTTTTTTCCGACTTGTTCAGCTCAATTCTCTTTTTTTGATGAAATCGCACTTAAGAAGAAATACCGTTCTTCCCATTGGATAAACTAACGATAGCCTAACAATAAATTAACCGCTCTTTGCGGCATTTCAAGTTTTATCAGCCACGCTATAGAGCTATGCCAGAGAAGTTTCTTATTCTTATAGTTTGATAACGTCCTGCAAATTGCGCACATCTGAAAATGAGGCAGCTTGAAAAAGAGCCTGTTTTCTGATTGATTACAGTCATCACACAACAATCAATCGAAAGGAAAACAGGCTATGAAAAATGTAGCGCAAGAAAACGAAAAGGCAATCTCCGGAGCGATCAAAATCGCAGAAAGAGAGATTCGCGATCACTTGGATGTACTGGTTCGGCAGTCCGTCGAGGATACGTTGAATGCGTTGTTGAATGCGGAAGCCGACGCGATTTGTCAGGCGTCTAGGTATCAGCGCAGTCCGGATCGGCAGGATACCCGCGCCGGTTCGTACAAGCGCAAGCTTTTGACGAAGGCAGGCGAAGTGGAACTTCAGGTTCCGCGTTTACGAACGTTGCCGTTTGAAACACAAATCATTGAGCGTTATAAGACAAAGCAAAGCAGTGTTGAAGAAGCCTTGATCGAGATGTATCTGGCGGGCGTGTCTGTCCGGCGCGTGGAAGATATTACGGAAGCCCTATGGGGTACGAAGGTCAGTTCGAGTACGGTCAGCGAACTCAATCAAAAGATATACGGCAAAATCGAAGAATGGCGCATACAACCGATTTTGGGAGAGCATCCATATATTTTCGTGGATGGAGTCTATTTGAAACGAAGTTGGGGCGGTGAGGTTCAGAATGTTTCCGTTCTGGTGGCGGTCGGAGTGAACGATGAGGGATACCGTGAAATACTCGGCGTTGCGGAAGGCAGCCGTGAAGACAAAGAATCCTGGAGCAACTTCTTGCGTTACTTGAAAGAACGTGGACTCAAAGGCGTAAGGCTGATCGTTTCGGATAAATGTCTGGGGTTGTATGAGATTATTGGAGATTTCTTTCCCACAGCAAAGTGGCAACGGTGCATTGTGCACTGGTATCGAAATGCTTTCGCCATGTGTCCTTGGCAACATATCCGGGAGGTTGTCGCCATGCTGAAAGCAATTCATGCCCAAGAAGATAAAAAGGCCGCTCGACAGAAAGCCGCTCTTGTGTCCCAAAAATTACGCGCCATGAAACTGGAACGGATCGCAAGTTTTGTAGAAACCAGCGTAGAGAAAACGTTGTCTTATATGGACTTCCCGTATGAGCACTGGAGCCGATTGCGGACGAATAACGGTCTCGAACGCATTATGAAAGAGATTCGTCGCCGAACTCGGGTTGTCGGCAGCTTTCCGGATGGGTACTCGGCGATGATGCTGGTCGGAGCCAGGCTAAGGCATATTTCCACGACGAAATGGGGCACTCGCCAATATATAAATACTTGCAAACTTTACGAAGGCGGTATAAGGTAAAAAGGCGAGAGGCTCCGCCTTCGCAACCGACCTGCTCCTCTGGAGCTTTTCGGCCGGTCGGTTGCTTCGGCTGCATCAAAGTCACGTTTGAAATCTGTAATCTCTCAGAAACAAATGTGCGCAAAACTTCGGACACTACCTATAGTTTCCTGTTCTGAACAAAAACACATTATCCATTCACCTGTTTTTCGCCTTTTGGAGCTCTTTGTCATTGCCCAACTGCGTGAAAATACATTTTTACAAAATCACCATTCGAAATTTTCCTAAAAAATTTTTTGACTGATTCAAGGCGATGGCTATTCCCATTCGGATTTTTTCATATAGGCGACACATTTCAGATTCTCTGTGTCATGGTATTTTTGAATTTCGTCCATTGCAAGAGAAACAGAACTGATTCCGGAACGTCTGCGTAATTCGCCTTTGGACATGTCAAGATCTATCAGCATTCTCATAACTTTTTATAACTGACATCCATAACCGTTTCTACGATCGCCGAATTAGGCAATAATGCCATATTCAAGGTAATATAGTATCTTGCTGTTTCCATTGCAAATCTATAATTTGTTTTCGCAAAACAACAAGTGATATCTCAAGAAAACTGAATCATTAATCGGCAGTGAATGTCGCGCGGAGTGCTGGTCTCTGGAAAGCGGCCCGCTTTGGCCCGGCCGCCGTTTCGAGGCGGCGCCGGTCTCCCGGTGATCAGGCGATGGAGTCGAAGATGAGGCCGGGGCGTAATTCGCCGTCGGCGTTGGCCGCCATCTCCGGCGTGGTGATGCCGGTCAGAACCAATGCGGAGGTGAAACCGGCCCGGTTCGCGCCGCGCACGTCGCTGGCGAGGGAGTCGCCGAGCATCAGGATGCATTCCGGTTCGGGCTCAACTCCGAACCGGCACTTCAGTTCGTACAGGGTGTGTTCGTAGATCGCGGCATGGGGCTTGCCGAGGTAGATCGGTTCGATTTCGACTCCCATCTCCTTTAAGATCAGCTGGATGCAGCGGGCCTGCCCGCCCGCGCCGATCCCGAAGATGCCGCTGGAGGGGCTGGGCCAGTAGCCGTCCGGATTCGGCACGATGAACAGCCGCTCCGGGTGGCGGCGGAAGAAGTTCACGATCGCTTCCCAGTTGACCCGCCAGTCGTAGACCCCTTCGCTGAGGATTACTCCGGCGCAGTGTTCGAGGCGGCCGAGGTCGCGTTCGAGTTTCACGCAACTGACTCGTTCCAGTTCGCCGAGTTCCCCGGCGGCGAAGAAGGTGCGCCCGACCCAGTCGTGCTTTTTCGCCTGCGATTCGAGGCCGGAAAGACAGTTTATGATCTCGTCCGGACGGGCGGTCAGCCCGGCGCGCACCAGAAACGAGCACTTCTGTTCGAGCGTGTGGTCGCCGTCGTTGGTCAGGAAAAAGAGCGGTTTCTTCTGAAGGCGCACTTCGCCGAGCAGCTCTGCGGCGCCCGGCAGTTGGTGCGGGCCGCGCAGCAACGTGCCGTCGATGTCGAATACGATCGCCTGAAAACGATCCGCTTCCCGGCGCCAGAACTCCAGAAATTTCATGGTTTCTCCTCCTGTAAACAGTAATATAGCATCGAAATTGCCGATTTTCCACCGGAAAGACTTGATAAACTCCCCCGGTCCCGGTATCTTATAGCAAACGTAAACTTTTGGAGTCAAGTATCATGGAGTGGAAAACGCTTCTTTCGCCGCATCGGGTCGGCAGTTCGAAACCGGGCGTGATTTCGCAGGACCGGTCGCCGTTCCAGCGCGACTTCGACCGGATCGTCTTTTCCGGCTCGTTCCGCCGGCTACAGGACAAAACCCAGGTGTTCCCGCTGGCCAAGACCGATTACGTGCGGACCCGCCTTACCCACAGTCTGGAAGCCAGTTCGATCGGCCGTTCGCTTGGAACCGCGGTCGGAGTCTTCATCTGCAGGGAGTTCGACACCGCCGGGGGACAGCCGAGCGACGTCGGCGCGGCGGTTGCCGCCGCCGCGCTCGCGCACGACATCGGTAACCCTCCGCTCGGCCATGCCGGGGAGGAGGCGATCCGTCACTGGTTCACCCATTCGCCGGTCGCGCAGCCGATGCGCAATATGATGAACGACGACGAAGCCGCCGACATTGAGCGTTACGAGGGCAATGCGCAGGGATTCCGGGTGCTGACCCGGCTGGAGATGCCCGACCAGCCCGGCGGGATGCAGCTGACCTGCGCGACGCTGGGGGCGTTTGCGAAGTATCCGTGCGCTTCGCGCGTGGAAACGAAACCCTCCGGCATCGCGGGCAAGAAATTCAACTTCTTCCGGCTGGAACAGGAGTTTTTCAAGGAAGTCGCCGAAAGCACCGGGCTGGTGCAGGCCGGGCCGTGGGCGTGGCAGCGCCATCCGCTCTCCTATCTGGTGGAGGCGGCGGACGACATCGCCTACCGGATCGTGGATTTCGAGGACGGGCAGCGGCTCGGACTGATCGACTATTCCGAGCTGGAACGGCTTTTTCTGGAAATCATCGATTCTGAGCGTTCCGCCGAATACGTCGCGACGATCCGTTCCCCGATCCGGCGGGCGGAGTTCCTGCGCGCGCAGGTGATCGGGCGGCTGGTCCGGGAGGTGTCGCAGGTGTTCATCGACCATCACGACGAACTTCTGGCCGGAACGCTGCCGAAGCCGCTGCTCTCCTACGTCGGCTGTCAGGAGCCGCTGCGGCGGATCGAAAGCCGCAGCACCCGCGACATCTACAATCACCGCAAGGTGGCCGAAGTGATCGGGGCCGGTTTCGAGCTGGTTTCGGGTATGCTGGATATTTTTGTCCCGTGCGTGAACGAGATGGCGCTGGAAGCGGTCGGCGGCAAAACCGCCTCGTTCCGCAGCCGCCGCATTTCGGCGCTGATCCCGGATATGGAGGAGAACCTCGGTTGTGAGCAGTGGCGGCAGAGCGGCTACTGCCGGTTGATGCACGTGCTCGATTACGTCTCCGGCATGACCGACTCCTACGCGGTTTCGCTCTACCAGAAGCTCAAGGGGATTTCCCTTTGACGATACCCGATCCACGGGGGATTTCGCTCCGAAAGGAGCGAAATCCCCAAGGGGTTAGGGGAGGGCGAGCAGGGCGGCGAGGGTCAGGAGCTCCGCAAGTTCTTCGCAGGCTCCGATGGTGTCTCCGGTTGCTCCGCCGATTACGGTGCGGGTGATCCGGCTCCACGCCAGAGCGAAGATCAGCACCGCTGCGCCGGCGGCCGCGCCGGGAAGCCCGAAGCAGCCGAAGCCGATGCCGCAGGCGAGCAGGAAGCCGAGCACCCATCCGGCGACCGGTTTGCGGCGGAACCAGATTGCGCCCATGCCGTCCTTGCGCGCGTAACTGCTGGCGGCGATGTACCAGACGACCGCGCAGCGGCCGTTCAGCAGCGCCAGCGGCAGCGCGAGCGCCATCGCCGGGCGGTTCATCGACGCGAGCAGCGCGAATTTAAAGCCGAGCAGCATCACGATCGCCAGCACTCCCATCGTGCCGATGTGGCTGTCGCGCATGATTTCGAGCTTGCGTTCGCGGGGGCGGCTGCTCAGGAAGCCGTCGGCGGTGTCGGCGAGGCCGTCGAGGTGGAAGCCTTTGGTGAAGAGTTCGGGCAGCAGCGCGAGGGCCATCGCGGCAGCGAGCGGAGCGAAATACCGCGCCGCAAGACAGCTGAACGGAAACGCGATCAGAGCGAACAGCAGTCCCGCGACCGGAAAGAAATTCGCGGCCCGTTCGAGGTCGCGCTCGGTCGGATTGAATTTGCCGAGCGGGATCACGCTCAGGGTGCCGATGGCGGCGAGCAGCGGCCTCATCTTACCGGACTCCTTCGCTGGTCACGTTGGCCGATTCAAAGGTGGCCATGCCGGTGAGTACTTCGCGGGCGGCGTCCAGAAGCGGCATCGCCAGCGCCGCGCCGGAGCCTTCGCCGAGGTGCAGGCCGAGGTCGAGCAGCGGCTTTTTGCCGAGCAGCCGTGCCATCGTGCGGTGCCCCGGCTCGGAGCTGCCGTGGGCGAGGATCAGGTAATCCTTGACGGCCGGGGAGATCGCGGCGGCGATCAGGGCGCCGGCGCTTGAAATGAAGCCGTCCACCATCATCGGCTTGCGCAACGCCGCCGCGCCGAGGGCGAGGCCCGCGATGCCGCCGATTTCAAAGCCGCCGACTTTGGCGAGCACGTCGATGCCGTCGGCGGGATCGGGCCGGTTGAGCGCAATCCCGCGCCGGATCACTTCGGCCTTGTGGGCGAGGCGGGACTGGGGCAGCGCCGCGCCGGGACCGACCAGCGGGCCCGGGTCCTGCCGGGAGAGCACCGCGACGATCGCGGAACTCGGCGAGGTGTTGCCGATCCCCATTTCGCCGGAGCCGAACACATCGGTTTCGGGAGCGAGCCGGCGGGCCAGTCCGATGCCCGCCTCCAGCGACGCGACCGCCTGAAGCCGGGTCATCGCCGGGCCTTTCGCGAAGTTGCACGTGCCGGGCGCGACCTTGCAGTCGAAAATCTTCCCGGCGGAAACGAGGCCGGAGAGGTCCGCCGCGACGCCGAGGTCGGCCACCACCACCCGGGTTCCGGTGGAGCGGGCGACCGCGTTGATGCCCGCGCCGCCCGCGACGAAGTTGTGCACCATCTGCACGGTCACGCTTGACGGCTGGGGGGTGACCCCTTCGGCGACGATGCCGTGGTCGCCCGCCATCAGCACCACGGTTTTGCGCGCGACCGGAAATTCTAGGCTGCGGGTCATTCCGGCGAGATCGACCGCGAGGTCGAGCAGCCGTCCGAGCGCCCAGTGGGGCATGGTCAGTGATTCGATTCGGCGCGTGGCTTGTTCGCGGAATTCCGCGCTGGCCGGTTCGATGGAATTGAGGGTTTCGGTGAGCAGTTTCATGGTCATTTGATCCTTTGTGGAATGCCGCATACGACGAAATAAAGCTCGTCGGCTTCCGCCGCGACGAGTTGTCCGCACCGCCCGGAGAGGTCGCGGAAACGCCGTCCGAGCGGAGTTTCCGGCACCAGGCCGAGTCCGACTTCATTCAGCACCAGCACCGCCGGGCCGGGAAAACAGCGCATTCGCGGCAGGAGTTCCGCGAGCGTTTCGCGCATCCCCTGTTCGCTGAACTCCGGGTTGCGGTACAGCAGGTTGTTGATCCAGAGCGTCAGGCAGTCGACCAGCACGCCGTCGGCGCGCGCGGCTTCGGCGCGGTCGAAAGCGGCGGCGAGATCGGTCTCCTCCTCGACGGTGATCCAGTTGCCCGCTTCGCGGCGGGCGCGGTGGAGCCGGATGCGTTCGGCGGTCTCCGCGTCGAGCACCGGACAGGTCGCGACGTAGGCGGGGCGGCGGCAGCTTTCGAGGATCAGCCGCTCGGAGAACGAGCTTTTGCCGCTGCGCGCCCCCCCCGTGACCAGAATCAGCTTTGAATCCATAGAACCTCCGTGATTGCAAGCAAAATCAACGTGAAAAACAACGTGGCGGCGACCGCCAGCAGTTCGGCGCGGCAAAGATCGCCCGGCGTCAGTTCGGCGCGGCCGTCGCCCCAGTACGGATAAGGCTCCGACACGCCGTCGTAGACGGTGGGGCCGCCGAGGCGGATGCGCAGCGCCCCCGCGAAACCGGCCATCCCGTAACAGGAGTTCGGGCTGGGGTGGTCGTGGCGGTGGCGGAGTGCCGTCAGGAACGTCCGCCCGAAACTGCCGCGCAGCAGCAGCGCCGCCAGCGCGATCGCGGGCACGGTCAGCCGGGCCGGGATGAAGTGGGCCGCGTCGTCGATCCGGGCGGCGGCCCGGCCAAAGGCGAGGTAGCGTTCATTTTTATAGCCCCAGCCGGCGTCGAGGGTGTTCACCGCGCGGAGCAGCACCGCCGCGCCCGCCGCGCCCGCCGCGCCTCCGGCGAGATAGCCCGCCACGGCCCAGAAAAGGGCGCTGGTCACCGCATCGATCAGGTTTTCGGCGATGGATTCAATGCCGCCGCGCACGATTTCGGACCGGTCGAGGCCGGCGGTGTCGCGGCTGACGATCATCGACAACGCCTGGCGGGCGGACACAAGGTCATCGGCGGCCAGCGGCCTGCGGATCGCCTCGGCGTGCTGCACGAGACTGCGCAGCGCGATGGTCATATAGAGCCAGACTCCGGCGGCGGCAGCGGCGGCGTGAGGACCGAATCCGCGCCGGACCAGCAGGACGCTTCCCGCGGCGAACAGCGCCGGGGGCAGCGCGGCCAGGCACCAGCCGAGGAACCCCGCTCCGACCGTGGAGCCGAACCGGTGGCGGGCGAAGGCTTCGACTTTCGCCGCATAGTTGCCGAAGAGCGCCACCGGATGCAGCGGCGAATGGGGATCGCCGATCAGCAGGTCGAGCGCGAAGGCGACGCCGAGAAGCAGCAGCAGATCGTTCATTTCAGCGCCTCCGCGAATGCGTCCGGCACCGCCGGGTTGGACGCAAAGTGAAGGTGCATATAGCTGCCCGCGACGTTCCCGGCCGCGCAGCCGGCGGCGGAGGGGACGGCTTCGCCCCGGAGATTGCGCGCCGCGAAAAGCGGGGAGGCCCCGGACGGCAGCTCCGCGCTCGAATAGTGGAACTCATGGCCGCGCAGCCGGGTCCCGGCGGGGCCGAAACAGGAGGGCATGCGGGTTTCAAGCTCGCGGTAGCCGAGGGCGGCGAGTTTGCGGTTCATCTTTGCGCGGCCGGGCAGCACTCCGGCGAGCGCGTGGCACCTGCCGTCGAAATCGGTCAGTTCTTCGAGCAGGTACAGCAGCCCCCCGCATTCGCCCCAGACCGGGCGGCCGGAGGCGGCGAACTCCCGCACGGCGTCGAGCATCGCGCGGTTGGCGGCGAGGCGCTCCGCGTAAAGTTCCGGGAAGCCGCCGCCGAAGTACAGCCCGCCGAGGCCGGACGGCAGGGCGGAGTCGGCGAGCGGCGAAAAGGGGACAAGTTCCACTCCGCGCGCTTCGAGCATCGCCAGATTGTCGGCGTAGTAGAACTGAAACGCCGCGTCGCGGGCGATGCCGAGCCGGGCACGGACCGGGACCGGAGGCGCCGCCGCCGGTCCCGCCGGGACGGGCCGCCGGGTGAGGTCGAGGAGGCGGTCGAGATCAAGTTCGCGTTCGACCTTGTCGGCGGTCCGTTCGATCAGCCCGTCCGCTTCGGCGTCGGTCGCAAGTCCGAGATGGCGTTCGGGGAGCGCCACGGCTTCGTCGCGGGTCAGCGCGCCGAGCAGCGGGGGAAGCCCGGCGAGGCGCAGGCTTTCGGCCAGCAGTTCGCCGTGGCGGGCGCTGCCGGTGAAATTCGCGATCACCCCGGCGATGCACAGGCGCGGATTCCAGTCGCAAAAACCCCTGACCAGTGGAGCGATGGAGCCGGAGAGACCGCGCGCGTTGACGGTCAGCAGCACCGGCAGCTCCAGCAGCTCCGCAAGCTCGGCGCTGCTGCCCGCCGCCGAACCGGGGCGGCTGCCGTCGAAAAGCCCCATCACCCCTTCGGCCACGGCGGCGTCCGCCGCGGCCGCGTTGCGCCGGAAGGAGTCCCGCACCCCGTCGCCCCCCATCAGAAAGGTGTCGAGGTTGTGCGAATCGCGCCTCGCCGCGATGCGGTGGAACAGCGGATCGATGTAGTCCGGCCCGCATTTGAAGGGAGCGACCGCCAGCCCGCGCCGGGCGAGGGCGCGCAGCAGCCCGAGCGTGACGGTGGTTTTGCCGCTGCCCGAATTGACTCCCGCGATCAGGAATGCCGACTGCTCACTTTTCAAGGCCGTATTTCTCCTTGTAGCCGCGCCGCACGTAGAGTTTGCCGTCGCGGGCAATGGTTTCGGAGTTGCCGACGATCACGACGGTGGTCATCTGCACTTCGGCGAACGGAAATTCATCGAGCGTGACCAGTTTCACCGACTGCCCGTCGCGGTAGGCGTCGCGGACCAGCGCCGCCGGCAGGTTGCCGCCGTGGCTGCGGAAGATCTCCACCGCCCGCTCCGGCAGTTCCCGGCGTCTGGTGCTGGCGGGGTTGTAGAGCACGGTCACGAGGTCCGCCGCCGCGACTTTTTCCAGCCGGTTCAGGATCACTTCGCGCGGCGTCATCAGGTCGGAGAGGCTCAGGACCGCGAAGTCGTTCATCAGCGGCGCCCCCGCCAGCGCCGCCGCCGCGACCGCCGCGGTGATGCCGGGCGCCACTTCGATTGCGATATGGCGGTAACGGTCGAGTTCGGTCAGCTCGTAGAGCAGCCCGGCCATGCCGTAGATGCCCGCGTCGCCGGAGCCGATCACCGCGACCCGTTCGCCTTCGAGCGCCGCGTCGAGCGCCCGGCGGCAGCGGTCGAGTTCGCCGCGCATCGCTCCGGCGATCAGCTTCTTGCCCGCAACCAGCGGGGCGATCAGGTCGAGATAGAGCTTGTAGCCGGCGACGACGGTGCAGCTTTCCAATACCTGCCGCGCCTGCGGGGTCAGGAGTTCGGGGCTGCCGGGGCCGATGCCGACGGCGTAGACGATCGGGGGATTCATGATTTCACCTCCGCGATGGCGACGGTTGCCTGTGAGTGAATTTGTTTGTCGAGGACGAGTTGTGCGCCGGGACCGGCGGCCAGCAGCGCGGCGGCCTCCGAAACGGAATTGACGCCGAGCTTCTCGCGCGCGGCGAGCGACGGATGGGGGACTTCGATCCGGTTCAGTTCGGCGGCAGTGAAGAACCGCACCGTCTTTCCGGCATTTTTCGCGGCTTCGAGCAGCCCCGCTTCATCCTGCTTGAGGTCGATGGAGGCGAAACAGTCGATGTCGTCGTAGACCAGCCCCGCCGTTTCGAGCGCGGCGTCGACGGCGGCGGCGATCTCCTCCGCCGGGGCGTTGCGGCGGCAGCCGACGCCGACGGCGTAGCGGAGTTTTTCCAGGCGCAGGACGGTGTCGCTCGCGGCGTGGCGGACCTGAATCGCGCCGTCGGGAGAGGCGCCCTGATAACGGAACTCCGGGTTGTCCGCGTAGAAGTTCTGGAACAGCGCGGGCGGCATGGTCAGCTCCAGCGCTTCGCCGTCGAGCATCGCGGTCGCGATCCTGACCAGCGCTTTCGGATTCAGCAGCCGGTAGCGGAAACGGGCGGCGAGTTCGTCGAACGCCATTAACTTGCGCACATCGGTCGCGGTGGTGATCACCGGTTTGCCCCCGGTGATCCCGGCGATCGCCCGCGCGAGGCGGTTCGCGCCGCCGAGATGGCCGGAGAGCAGGCTGACCGCATAGTCGCCCGCCTCGTCGCAGACCACCACCGCCGGATCGTGCAGCTTGCTGCGGCAGAGTTTTGCCGCGTGGCGCACCACGATCCCGGCGGCCATCACCATCACCAGCGCGTCAAATCTCTTCCATGCGCCGGTGTAGGTGTCGGCGAAGCCCCCCTCCGGGTAGGTTTCGAGGCGTGCGCAGGGGACGAGGTGTGCGTGTTTTTCCGGCACGAACACCTTCGCTTCGTCGCCCAGCCCCGCCGCGATTTCGACGGCCTTGCAGGTCCCTTGGGCGCTCAGCGCGAACAGCGCGCAGCGCCCGTGGAAGCCGTCGCGCGGATCGGCGGTGCGGTAGCCGTGCGCGAAGTGCTTGTTGTACAGACTGGAAAGTTCGCCGCTCCGTTCGAGCACCTCGCCGACGATGATGATCGACTGGCGCTTGATTCCGGCGGCCTCGACCTTGCCGGCGATGTCGGCGACGGTGCCGCGCACCACGATTTCGTTGGGCCAGCTGGCGCGGTAGACCACCGCCGCCGGGGTCTGCGGCGAACGGCCCGCCGCGAGGAGTTTCTGCGTCAGCTGCCGGATTCCGGCCACGCTCAGGAAGATGCAGAGCGTGCAACCGCAGGCGGCGAGTTTTTCGAGCGCCTCGCCGTCCGGCACCGGGGTGCGCCCGGCGTCGCGGGTCAGGATCGCGCTCTGGCTCAGGCCGGGCATGGTGAATTCGGTTTTCAACGCCGCCGCCGCCGCGAATACGCTGCTGACGCCGGGGACGACGCTGTAAGGCAGCCCGAGGCGGTCGAGTTCGCGGTACTGCTCGGCGACCGCGCCGTACATCGCCGGGTCGCCGGTGTGGAGCCGCACCACGGCCTTGCCCGTTTCATAGGCGGCCTTGATTTCGGCGATCACGGCGGTGAAGTCGAGTCCGGCGCTGTTGACCCGGCGCGCGGCGGGAGGGGCGTAGTCGAGCAATTGCTCATTGACCAGCGACCCCGCGTAGATCACGAGGTCGGCGCGTTTCAGGGCTTCGACGCCGCGAAGCGTGATCAGGTCAGGCGCGCCCGGCCCGGCTCCGACGAAAGTGATGGTTCCTGCCATTTATGGATTCTCCGGTTTGCGGTAGACCGCGATGGCGATCGGGTTTTCCGCCTTGAAATATTCCTGTGAACCGAGCGGCAGCGCCCGGCTGAGATTCAACATTACAAGCTCGGTGCGGTATTCGGCCAGCTCGGTCGACAGCACCGCGACGGTTTCGACCAGCACGCCGGTGGCGGCCAGCACGCCGCCCGGCTTCAGCCGGGAGAAGGCGGTCCGCAGGATGACGGGCAGCTCCGCGCCGCCTCCGCCCGCGAAAATCCGGTCGGGGGAGGGGAGTGACGGCTCGATTTCGAGGAAGCCGCCGCAGTGGGGGTGATGTCCCGGCACTCCGGCGGCGGCGCGGTTGGCTTCGAGGTCGGCGAACCGCTCCGCGTCCTTTTCGACGGCGTGGACTTCGAGGCCCGGACACAGTTCCGCCGCTTCAAGACCGACCGAACCGCTGCCCGCGCCGATGTCCCACAGCACGCCCGGCGCCAGGCGGAGCTTCGCCAGCACCACAGCGCGCACCTCGGGGTGGGTGATCATATTCTTATGGTGGCGGTAGGCTTCGTCGGGCAGTCCGAGCGGCAGTTCGGGCCGCTGCGGGCCGGGCAGGAGCGCCAGCACCGAAAGCGGACGCGCGGCGGCGGCATCCTCCGCCAGCTCGCCGAGCGTCGCAATTTTCACATATTCGCCGGTTTCTCCGAGGTCGCAGCCGACCGCGGCGGGACGCGCCGCCGCTTCCGGGAACCGTTCGGCCAGCTCCTCCGCCAGCGCGCGCGCCGGACGGCGGTGGTCGCCGTAGACCGCCGCGAGCGGGGCCGCCAGAATCCGCCGCCACGGCAGCGGAGCGCCGCTGCCGTGCACGCTGAAAAGCCGCGCCTCCTCCCACGGCTGCCCGAGGCGGGCGAAGAGCTGCTGGAACGCGGTCGGGGCGGGGTGGATCCCCAGTTCCTCCGGCGCGAGTCTGCGGCGCAGCGTGCCGCCGATCCCGCAGTAGAGCGGGTCGCCGGAGGCGAGAAATACGGTATGCCCGCGCCGGGCGCGTTCCGCCACCGCGTCGAAGTCGGCCAGCAGCGCCGCATCGAGGACGATCCGCTCCGCGCGGCAGTCGCCGGGCAGCCGTTCGAGCAGCCGCCTGCCGCCGCAGACGGTGTCGGCGGCGCGCAGCAGGCCGAGCGCGATTTCGTTCCACGGCGTGCCGTCGACGCCGATGACATGGATGGGATTCACAGCCGTTCTCCTTTCTCATTGTAGAGCGCGAGTTCGACCGGCAGCGCGCCGCCCCAGCCGCGCAGAACCCGGAGCGCGAGGGGCTTCAGGGCCTCCAGCGCCGCCCGGTACGCTTCGGGCGCGAGCGCGGCTTTGAGTTCGCCCATGCTTTCGAAGCGGGCCGGATCGACTCCGGCGGGCAGCGGCACATTCAGTTCGGCGAGGCGGCCCATCAGCAGCCGGTTTTTGTGGGCGTGGGTGTTCTTTTCGCCGCACGCATACTTGAAGAGCTTGCCCGGCATGCAGCCGACGATCAGTTTTTCCAGTCCGGCGGAAGCGGCGGCGCGGACCGCGACATGGATGAAATCGGCGATTTCAACCACGCTTTGAGGCGCAAGCTCCGGGTAGTCGCGGCGCAGCGCGGCGGCGGTGCGGCTGCCGGTCGCGGTCGCTCCGACGGTGAACCCGCTGGCGGCGAGACTGCGGAACTGCAGCGCGACGGTCGCCGCGTAGGCGGCGTTGGAGTAGGGGCGCACGATCCCCGAAGTGCCGAGGATCGAAATGCCTCCCTTGATGCCGAGCGCCGGATTCAGCGTTTCGGCGGCGATCGCCTCCCCGTCCGGCACCGACACCGTGATCCGCATCCGGCGCTTCGGACGGAGGTTGTCGCGAAGCATCCGGCGCGGGCCGGGATTGATCGCCCATTTGCCGACCGGCACCGCCAGCCCCGGACGGGTCGCGACGCCGACGCCGCTCCCGGCGGTCAGCACCAGGTTGCCGTCAAGGTAATCGCGTGGGCCGGGAATGCCGTCGAAGGGTTCGACCGCGACTTCGACGCGGTGGCCGGTGGTCACGTCGGGATCGTCGCCGCCGTCCTTGACCACCGCCGCGAAACCGGGACGCACTTCGGCGACCGGGACGGTCAGAAGGCCACCATTCGGCAATCGCAGTTCGATCGACGCGGGGCGTTCCGCCGTTTTCAGTGCGCGGTATGCGGCGCAGGCGGCGGCGGTCATGCAGCTCCCGGTGGTGTAGCCGTTTCTAAGCATTTTCGATGATCCCGTGCAACGTGGCGACCGCGAGCGGGCTGCCGCCGCGCCGCCCGGCCAGCGTGATGTATTCGAGGCCGGTCTCCATCAGGTACTCCTTGGATTCGACCACGTTCACGAAGCCGACCGGCATGCCGACCGCCAGCGCCGGGCGGATGCCGCGTTCGAGCGCCAGCTTCACCATGCCCGCCAGCGCCAGCGGGGCGTTGCCGCACAGGAAGATCGCGCCGTCGAGCCGTTCGGCGTGAAGCTCGACCGCCGCCAGCGCGCGGGTGATCGACCGTTCGGCGGCGAGCCTGGCGGTGGCCGGATCGGCGACCGGGCACAGGATCGAGTCGCGGGTGTAGCCGGGGTGGAATTTCTGCAGTTTCGGCACGGAAAGCCCCGATTTGATCATATTGGAGTCGGTGTAGATCAAGGCGCCGCGCCGCAGCGCCGCCAGCCCCGATTCCACCGCGCCCGGGGTGAATTTCAGAAAGTCGAGAATGCCGAAGTCGGCGGTGGTGTGCACCAGCCGCCGCGCGACATGCCACTCGGCGGCGGTGAAGCGCGCCCGTTGCTCCGGCGCGGCTTCGGCGTCGATCCGGCGGAAGCTCTCCGCCTCGATTTCGGGGCCGGTCAGGTCCCACAACAGTCGGTGTTCCATCAGTAGTCCAATCCTTTCCGCGCCGGGATGCCGCGCCGGTAGGGGTGCTTGACCTCGCGGATTTCGGAGACGAGGTCGGAGAGTTCGACCAGCTCCGGCGGCGCATACCGCCCGGTCACGATCACATTCAGCGCCTCCCGGCGGCGTTTCAGCGCATCGAGTGCTTCGTCGAGGTCGACGAAGCCGTGGGCGAGCGCATTGTTGAGTTCGTCGAGCACCAGCAGTTCGCCGGGAAACTCCGCGAGTAGTTCCCGGGCGCGCGCCCAGCCGCGTTGCGCCATCCCGGCGTGGTCGCCGGGGCGGGAGAGCAGGCCCAGCCCGTACTGTTCGAAGATCATCTCCGGGAAACGGGTGCGGAAAAAGCTGCGCTCCCCGGTCTCCCGGTCTCCTTTCATGAACTGCACCACCGCGACGCGCCAGCCCCAGCCGAGCGCCCGCACCGTCATGCCGAGTGCCCCCGAAGTCTTGCCTTTGCCGTCGCCGGTCAGGTTGAGCAGCAGCCCGGCGTCGCGGTCTTTTTCGTTCAGCATCACTTCAACCCCATCTGTTGATAGATATACTTCATATCGAACCGGCTGCGGACATGGTCGGCGAGCCGGTTCAGCGCCTCCTCGGTGCCGTAGCGGGCGGTCACGCCGCCGAGCGGCCGCCAGCCCCGGCCGAGCCGCACCCGGTCGAGGAAGCGGCGGCGGAACGCGTCGTCGTCGAAGACGCCGTGCAGATAGCTGGTGAAGATCCGCCCCTTCTCAAAGCCGATCGCGCTGCCGTCGGGCGCGCGCCGCACCGTGACGGCGGGGTCGCGCGATCCGGTTTCGCCGTGGTGGATTTCATAGCCGGAGAACTCGCCCGCACGGGTGCGGCACAGCCGCTTGGCAGGGCGCATCACGGTCACGAGGTCGAGCAGTCCGAGCGGTTCGGCGCGGGTCACTTCGGATTCGACCTTCTCCGGGTCGAGGAACTCCCGCCCCGCCAGCTGCAGCCCGCCGCAGATGCCGACGAAGTAACAGCCGCGCGCCACAAGTTCGCGGATCAGGGGGCGGAATCCTTCGCGGTCGAGCATCGCAAGGTCGGCGGCGACGCTCTTGCTGCCGGGCAGGACGAGGATATCCGGTTCGCCCAGCTCGGAGGCATGGCGGATTTTGCGCACCGTCACATCCGGCTCCAGCTCGAACGGCACGAAATCGGTGAAATTCGCGATATGGCCGAGCTGGATCAGCGCGAGGTCGAGCGTCCGGTCGTGTTTCGGCGCGGGGCGGATGAAGGAGAAATTCACCGAATCCTCCTCCGGCAGCCCGAGGTCCGGCTGCCAGTCCACCACGCCGAGAACCGGCTTGCCGGTGGTCCGCTCCAGATAGCTGTGCGCGTCGGCCAGCAGCGACGGGTCGCCCCGGAACTTATTGACCGCGAAACCCGTGAGCAGTTCGCGTTCGGCGGGCGTCAGCGTCGCATAGGTGCCGAGAAACGAGGCGTATACGCCGCCCCGGTCGATGTCCCCGGCCAGCAGCACCTTTGCCCCGGCGTGGGCGGCCATGTTCATATTCACGATGTCGTTGGCCTTGAGGTTCACCTCGCCGGGGCTGCCCGCGCCTTCGAGCACGATCGCGTCGTATTCGGCGGCGAGGCTGTCGTAGCAGCTTTTGACGGTCTCCCACAGCCGGGGCTTGTTCGCGTAATATTCGCGCACCTTCATGTGGCCGATCGCGCGCCCTTTCACGATCACCTGGCTGCCGAGGTCGCTTTCGGGCTTGAGCAGGATCGGATTCATCCGCACGTCGGGATCGAGGCGGCACGCTTCGGCCTGTACCGCCTGCGCCCGGCCGATCTCGCCGCCGTCGGGCGTCACATAGGAGTTGAGCGCCATATTCTGCGCCTTGAACGGGGCGACGCGCCGGCCGTCCTGCAGCAGAATCCGGCAGAACGCGGCGGTCAGGATGCTCTTGCCCGCGTTGGAGCAGGTCCCCTGCAGCATCAAGGCGGGCGTGCGGCGGCGGGGCAGCGCGAAGGTTTTCGGGGCGAGCGCGTTGAGCAGCCGGTCCTGCTCCTTTTCCGGCCGGACCGCGACACGCAGATACTCCGGCCCCAGCCCCGGATAGTTCGCGCAGCAGCGCACCGCGATCCGGTGTTCGCGAAGCAGCCGTTCCGCGAGGCCGGGACGATCGGTTTCGAGCAGCAGGAAATTCGCGTCCGACAAATGGACCGCAATTCCGGGAAGCGCGGCGAGTTTAGCGGCGAACCGTTCGCGCAGTTTCGCGGTTTCGCGGCGGGAGTTTTCGCCCCATTCCGGCGGCAATCCGAGCAGGAACTTCGCCATCTCGATCGCGGGTGTCGCGGTGCTCCAGACCCCCTGCCGGGCGCGGAGCTTCGCGATCAGCGGCGCGGGGCCGGTCAGGAATCCCATCCGCAGCCCCGGCAGTGCGTAAAATTTGGTCAGCGAACGGCTGACCAGCAGATTCGACAGCCGCACCGCCGCGAGCGATTCCGTTTCGGGGACGAAGTCGATGAACGCCTCGTCGATCAGGAACAGCGCCTGCGGATTCGCCTCGATCACCGGCAGGAGTCCGGCGCGCGGCGTGAGCTGCCCGGTCGGATTGTTGGGATTGCCGAGCAGCACCAGGTCGCCCGGCCGAACCGCCGCCGCCAGTTGTGCCGGATCAAGCCGGAAGCCGTCGGCACGGGTGAGCCGCAGCTCCTCGGCCGGGACGTGCGCCTTTTCGCAGACGCGCGCATATTCGAGATAGCCCGGCGTCACGATCAGCGCCCGCGGCGGCGCGAACGCCTCCGGCGCAAGTCCGAGCAGTTCGTTCGAGCCGTTCCCGGCGATCACCTCGGCGGCGGGGCGGTCGAGCTTCGCCGCGATCAGCCGCACCAGGCTCTCCGCGTGCGGTTCAGGGTAGCGGTTCAGCGCGTCGAAGCTGCGGAAGTAGCACTCGAACGCCCCCGGCGGCGGACCCGCCGGATTCAGGTTCACGCTGAAATCGGCGAGTTCGGCCGGGGCGCAGTTCGCCCTGCGGGCGAGTTCGGCGAGGTCGCCGCCGTGTTGAATATCAGGATTCATAATGGATCACCACCATGGTTATACCCAGCGCAATCAGAGTCATCCCCACGCGCAGCGCAGTCGAAATCGTTGCAATCAACATCCCGTCCGCACCCGGATAGATGCCGAGCGAAACCGGGATGCCCCGCCGCAGCGTGCGGATGACCCCATTGATAATATTACCCGCCAACAGCACCAATACCAGCTGCGGAGTCGATAAAAGCTGCTGTTTGAGCAATTCCGCCGCCGCGCCCGCCGCGCTGAGCATCCCGCCGAAACGGGCGGCGAAGACCGTCCACGCGGCGGGCGGCAGGTAGTCGCGCACTCCGGCGGGCAGTTTGCCGGTGAAGTCGAAAACGCCGTGCTGCACCGCCGCCGCCGTCCACAGCAGGACCGGCATGGTCAGCAGCGCGACCCGCAGCAGGAATCTGCCGGTGCGCGCGAGACCGTGCCGGAACGCCTGCGGCCACGGGGCAGCTTCGGCTCCGGCGGCGGCGTATTCCGGCGGGACGGCGCGGCGCGGCGCGGTCAGCCGGGCGGCGCACAGTACGCAAAGCAGCATCGCCGCCAGCGACAGATAGCTGGCGAGATAGTACCACATCCCCGCCGTTTTCAGGATCGCCAGCACCGGGAACATGACCGTCAGGTTGAACATGAAAATCGACACCGGCGAACAGGCCAGCGCGCCGTAGATCATGTTGCGTCGGCCGAGCTTCCCTTCTTCGCGGGCGTCGGCGAGCATCAGCGCGGCGGCCGAACCTGACGCCAGTGCCGCGGTCATCGCCGCCGCGACGGAGGCGGGCAGCCGGCTGAACCGCACCAGCGGCGCGAAAACAATCCCGATCCGGCGCAGGAGTCCCCGCGCCTCCAGCACCGCCGCTGCCAGCGTCAGCGCCCCGACTTCGACGAGGATGTGCAGAACCGTATTCAAATTGGCTCCGAGCGTGCCGGGCTTGAGGCAGGAGGCCGCACCGAGCGTGGCCGCGGCGGAAACCGCTGCGGCTGCGAGCAGGCGTAAAGGCCGTTTTTTCCGGTGCTTACCCAAGACGTTCCACTTCCTCCGCGAAATACCGGGCGACGGCGGGATAAGCGGCGAGCCCGCGCAGTTCAACGGTACATTCGATGCCCGCCGCTTCCAGCTGCGACTTCCATGAACCCGGTTCCGCTCCGGCGAGGTCGTTCACCGCGTGGTCGCCCGCGACCAGCAGAAAGGGACGCAATTCAAGCCGGCGCACTCCGGCTTTTTTCAGCTCCGGCAGCAGCGTGTCGAGCGAACGGCCCCCTTCGACGCAGCCGAGACGCCAGGCCGGATTGTGCTTCGCCAGCTCCGCCGCCGCCGCATCGTACTGGAAATCGCTGCGGCCGTCGGCGTGGCCGTGGCCCATGAACAGCACCGGCGCGTCCGGCAGCTCCGCCGTGACCGCGTCGAGGAAACGGCGCAAACGCTCCGGAGTGGACAACGGCGGCGCGGTGACCGACAGCGAATCGAAGCCGGTCAGCGGATTGCGGAACGCTTCGAGGTCGGAGCGCAGCAGCTCGTATTCCTCGCCCGCCGCGAGCAGCCCCGCCAGCACTTTGACATGGCGCACGCCGTCGAGGTAAAGCCGCTGCAGGGCGCCGGGCAGCGACGGAACCGTTCCGCCGAGCTTGCGGCGCACGAAGCGCGAGGTGTAGGCGCGGAGCGGCTTGACGGGAAGCTGCGACTCGGCGAGGTCATACGCTTCGCGCGCGGCATCGACGGCGGTGCCGAACCATGCGGCGACCAGCGCCTTTTTGCCGTCATCCGGCGGCGGAACCGCTTTGGCGAGCGCCACTTTGAACAACTGTTGCGCGCGGGCGAGGTCATCCGCGTCGGGATGTCCGGCGGCGGCGGCGACCCGGACGGCGCGCTCCTCGTCCCAGCCGTGGACGCTTCCCGCCGGGCGGGCCTTCATGCGTTCGACCATGCCGGGAGCGTAGGCGCCGTGGCAGGCGAGCTTGGCCAGCACCTTCGAGGCCGGAAGCATTCCCTCGGCGCGGGCAAGGCAGACTTGCGCGTGTTCGGAATCCGGGTACGCGCCGAGCGTCAGGAAGATCCCGGCGTACCGCGGCTTCGCGCGGAGCATGTAGCTGCGCAGCTCCCCGTCCGGCCAGCCCCGGTAGACGCCGAAGCCGAAGGCGATGAAGTCGAATTTCTCCGGCGGCGGCGCGTCTTCGGCGCAACTCAGGGTGCAGTCGGGGCCGAGCGCCCCGGCGATCGCGCGGGCGAGCTTTTCGGTATTGCCGGTGCGGCTGGAGTAGACGACAAGGGTTTTCATTGGCAGTCCTCCTGTGGGTTGCGGGCGGTTCCGGTCGGGATGAAGTACGGGACGCCGTCTTTCCCGGTGGTGATTTCGGCTTCGATTTCAAAGATTTCGCGGAGAATCTCCGGGCGGAGGATCTCCTGCGGCGTTCCGGCATGGCGGACCTTGCGGTCCTTCAGGGTGACCAGCCGGTCCGAACAGCGCGCCGCGAGGTTCAGGTCGTGCAGCACCATCAGCACGGTCAGTCCGAGCCGCCGGTTCAGGTCGCGCACCAGCTCGATGATCTCGAACTGGCAGCGGATGTCGAGAAAAGTGGTCGGCTCGTCGAGCAGCAGCAGTTGCGGCTGCTGCGCGAGGGTCATCGCGATCCACGCCCGCTGCCGCTCGCCGCCGGAGAGGGTTGCGATGCGGCGGTTCCGCAGTTCGGTCAGCCGGGTCATCCGGAGCACCTCGGCGACTACCTCGCGGTCGTGCGCATTCATCACGCCAAGCCCGGTGCGGTGCGGGAAGCGCCCGAAACCGACCAGTTCATTGACTGTGATTTCACCGGAGGCGTGGTGCAGCTGCGGCAGGATCGCCATCCGGCGCGCCAGCGCGGCGGTGTCGCAGGCGTGGACCGCCTTGCCGTCGAGCAGCACATTGCCGGATTTCGGCTTCAGCAGCCGCCCGATCACCTTGAGCAGGGTGGATTTGCCGCAGCCGTTGGGACCGAGCAGCGTGACGATGCTCCCTTCGGGGACGGTAAGCCCGACGCCGTCGAGCACCAGCTTGGCGCCGTACCCGGCGCGGAGCTCCTGTACTTCAAGCTTCATAGTTGTGCCTCCTCAGCAGCCACAGGAAAAACGGCGGCCCCAGCAGCGACATGATGACTCCGACCGGCAGTTCCGACGGGGCCATCGCCATGCGCCCGACGGTGTCGCATGCGACGACCATCAACGCGCCGAACAAGGCGGCGCCGGGCAGCAGATAGCGGTTGTCCGAACCGAGCAGGATCCGCACGATGTGCGGCGCGATCAGCCCGACGAAGCCGAGCAGCCCCGCGACGCTGACCGAAGCCGCCGCCAGCAGCGCGGCGGTCGCCAGCAGCAGAAGGCGGATGCGTTCGACCCGCATCCCCAGCCCGGTCGCGACTTCGTCGCCGAGCGCGAGGATGTTGAGCTTGTTGGACATCAGCATCGCGGCGGCGAATCCGGCGGCCATGTAGAGCCAGACCTGTTCGATCTGCGGCCAGCTCCGGGCGGACAAGGTGCCGATTGAGAAATCCAATACGCCGCCCGCCTTGTCCGCATTCAACAGCAGAATGGTGCTGCTGAATGCGCCGAGCATCCCGGCCACCGCGACGCCGGAGAGGATCAGCCGGACCGGGTTCACGCCGCGCTTCCACGCGAGCAGATACACCAGCACCGCCGTGGCCAGCGCGCCGACGAAGGCCGCCGGCACCAGCAGATGCCCGAATTGCGGCAGCGCCAGCATCACCAGGATGCCCGCCAGTCCGCCGCCCGCCGATACGCCGATGATGCCGGGCGCGGCCAGCGGGTTGCGCATCACCCCCTGCAGGATCGCGCCGGAAACGGCGAGACTGCCGCCGACCAGCGCTCCCAGGAGGATGCGCGGCAGCCGGATGTTGAAGATGATCTGGTAGGGGATATCCCCCGAACGGCGCCACAGCGTTTCGAGGATCTGCCCGAAACCGAGCCGCAGCGACCCGAAGCGCAGACTGACCAGCACCGCAAGACAGAGCAGCGCCAGCAGCGCGAAATTGATGGAGATCCGTCCCGCGTGGGAACGGGAAAAGGTTTTGAAACTCATTCGATAAACTCCTGATCGGGATAAAGCAGTTTCGCAAGATGCCGGAACGCCTCCGGGAAACGGCTTCCCGGCAAATAGAGGAACAGGTCCGGCGGCAGGAAGTGGACCCGGTTGTTTTTCACCGCCCGCAGCGATTTCCACTCCGGCCGCGCCTCGAACTCCTTTCGGAATACCTCGCGCGCCCCGGCGACGTTTCCGGTGGTCACCAGAAAGATCACGTCGGGATCGCGCAGCAGCAGTTGTTCATAGCTGAACGGCCCGCGCGACGATCTGCCGGGCGGCACGATGTTCCTGCCGCCGAGCAGCGCCGCCATGCAGGCCGCGTTGGCGCGGTCGGTTTCGGCGCGGATGCCGACGCCGATGTAGATCGACGCAAATGCCGGGGAGGGGAGCCTCCGGGCCTGCGCGCACAGCGCATCCACCTTGCCGGTGATCGCGTCGGCGCTGGCGCCGGAGCCGTTCAGGCGGCGGAACAATTCAAAAATCTCCCGGAAATCCCGGTAGTTGCGGTAGTCGATGCAGGCCGCCGGAATATTCAGCTCTGCCAGCGTCCGGCGCAACTGACGGTGGCCGGGCAGCTTGTCGTTCAGCAGCACGAGATCGGGACGGTGCATCATGATTTTTTCGGCGCTCATGGTGTTGTGCGTGCCGAGCTGCGGCAGGCCGCGGGCGGCCTCGGGCAGGGTGTCCCGCGTCGGGACCGCCGGAATCGCAACGGCGGTTCCCCCCGCCGCATACCAGACCTGCACCAGCGAACTGTAGCAGATCACGGTAGAGCCGGGACGCTTGGGCAATATTACTTCTGTGCCGTCATTCTGGCGGAACGTCAGGGAACTTTCATCCTCCGAAACAATACCGGGCTCCGCCGCGCCGCAGAACGGCGCGGAAATCAACAGCAGCAGAATCGCCGCCAGGCGGAATCCGGCATATCGTTTCATCTGGCGAACTCCCTGCCGGGGTAGAGCAGCTGCGCGAGATGGAGGAACGCCTCCGGGAAGCGCGGCCCCGCCAGATAGAGATAGAGGTCGGAGGGCAGGAAATGCACCCGCCCCGTCCTGTGGGCATCCAGCTCCCGCCACGCTTTCTGGCTCATGATCTCGTGACGGAACTTCTTTTCCAGTGCCTTGTTGTTGCCCATCATCACCACGAAGATCACGTCGGGATTGTCGAGCAGCAATTGTTCGATGCTGAAACCGGTGCGCAGCCCGTCGGAAGGCGGCACGGTGTTTTTGCCGCCGAGCATCGACAACATGCAGCTGGTGTTGGCAAGGTCGGTTTCGGCCCGGAAACCGGCGGCCTGCGCGAATACGGTGGTGAAACGCGGCGCGGGATATTGTCTGGCCTGCGCGACGATCCGGTTCACGCTGTCCGTGACCTGCCGGGCGGCCGCGCACCGGGCGGGATCGGTATTGTTCAGCCGGCGGAACAGGTCGGTCAGCGCTTCAAAATCCCGGTAGTTGTCGTATTTGACCGTAAATGCCGGAATTTTCATGGCCGTGAGCAGTTCGCGCAGCCGCAGGTGGCTGTTGAGCTTGTTGATCAGCACCACGAGATCGGGGCGCAGTTCCAGCACCTTCTCGGTGTTCAGGGTGCTGAACGTGCCGACGGTGGGCAGGCCGCGCGCCGCTTCCGGCAGCGCATTTTTGGACTGGACTTCCGGGATCGCGACCGCCGTGCCTCCGGCGCAGTACCAGACCGGCACCAGCGAACCGTAGCCGACCACTACCCGTTTCGGATGTTTCGGCAGGGTGACTTCGAGGCCGTCCGGCTGGCGGTAACGGATGCTTTCCGCCGTTTCCGACACGATGCCAGACGCTGCGGCTTGAACCGCACACAGGGTGAAGAAAAAACAGAAAAAGGACAGGAGTCTCATTTCGATTCCATCTCCCAGCATTTGGCGATTTCCTCCAGCAGGCGGGTCGCAACCGGATAAAAGCGGAAACGGCCCATGCGGGTCAGCTTCCAGCCGCCGTAAGCGGTTGCTGCGGTCAAACCCTCGCGTTCCAGTTCGGAGAGCTGTTCGCACAGCACCCGGCGGACTGTTTCGCGCAATTCCGGCGGCGCTGCGGCGGCAATGAAGGCCGGATCGGCCGTCATGCGGCTGTTCAACTGCCCCGTCAGCCGGAATGCGACCGGATAGTCCGGCGGCAGTTTCCCCGCCCGTTCCACCGGTTTTGCCCCGGTTTCAACGCAGGAGCGGTACACGGCCATATCGACGGTCTGCCTGAACTGGTACGCGCCGAGCCGCCCTCTCGCTTTAAAACCGAAAGGCAGGCAGGGGACTTTCCACGCTGAAATCTCGTTGAAGAGGTTGCGTTCGCGCGGATCGAAAGAGAAATGTTTGAAGCTGAGCCGTTTCACTCCCGCCGCCTCCAGCCGTTCTTCAGCCAGCTCGTAGAGCCGGTAAATCGTTTCGTCCGGCGGAACCGGCGGCATGGTTCCCGCCGCGAGCTGGCCGGCCAGCTCCGAGGTCGGCCGCACGTTCAGCCGGTAAAAAGAGAGGCCGGAAACACCCGAGTTGAGCAGGGTTTCGAGATCGGCCAGCAACAATTCCGGCGTCTGGCCGGGCAGCCCGTAGAGCAGGTCGACCGCGACGGAAGCCTGATTCCGGGCCACTAGCCGTCCGAGCGTATCCAATACCGTCTCGCGGTCCGAAACCCGTCCGAGCCTGCGGCGCAGTTCCGTGTCGAAGGTCTGCACGCCGAGTGAGAAACGGTTCACGCCGTTCGCGATGGCCGCGTCGATTTTCCGGTCGGTGAGGCCGTTCAACCGGCTTTCAAGGGTGATTTCGCAGTCGTTTGCGAGCGGATAGCGGCTCCGCAGGATGCCGAGCAGCAGCTCCATCTCCTGCGGGGCCAGATCGCTCGGCGTGCCGCCGCCGAAGTAGACCGCGTTGATCGGTGACGGCGGAAGCCGTTCCGCCCAGTCGTTCAGCTCTTTGGCGAGCAGCCGCACGTAACCGGCCCGTTCGGAATCAGTCGCGGGACCGAAGTAAAACGGGCAGAAACTGCACCGGCTCCGGCAGAACGGAATGTGCAGATAAAGAGTCCGCCGCCCGCCGTCGTCATCGGTGAGCGCCTCCGCCCACACCGCCTGCGGATTTTCCTGCGGCTCCGACGGAAACCCCATCAGGCCGCGTCTGGCAATGACTGTTCTCATTGTTTCTCCATCTCCGCAAGGTTGACGTCGGTAATGAGCAATTGCGATCCGCCGTTCCATACAGTGACTGCCAATGGCGGAGTCCCTGAGTCTTCAAGTACTACGGATATTAGTTTTGGATTGGAGGCAAAACGATAGGCGCAAACAGCTTGTGGAGATTTTACCGGATGTTCTTTCAGCAGTTGCACTGCACTTTGGTACACATCTCCGCGACTTTGCCAAAGGCGGGAAAACTTATTAAGTTGTCCGGGAACCAATACGACTGCCTTTTGGGCAAATTCAACTTCTTTTGCATATTCGGTGAGTTCCAGATTTTCCCGTTGACGGCTTGGCGGAGGCTGCGAGCGGCAACTGTTTGCAAAAATGCAGGAAGCAACTGCGAGAAGGATGAGTAAAAGAAGCAGTGATTTTTTCATAATGAGCAATGCCTCTTATTCAAACGGATTAGCACGACCGTAGGTATCATAATAAGTATGGTCCGCATTCAGGGAACTGCCCGGTGGATAAATATTGCCGACGTCAATATTGCCGAGTAAGGCTATATTGTATTTTCCGCCGGTTTGAGCGAAAGAACAGCGTTCGGATGATACGTGTCCGTCAACCCAGGCGATATTGGCCTGCCCGGAATGACGGAAATGGATATAGGAGTAAGAGTCCGGGCCGTAAATGCGATCGATGGCTTTCAGTTCGCTGACGGTTCCCATGCCGCCTGCATTGACCGTATCTCCGAACATGATTAATTGGGAAGGTTTTTTTATCTGCGTGTCTTTGACGGACAGACCATATTTGTCAGTCGGAGTTGTACTCTTTCCACCGGAAAGCAACTGATAACCAATGCCTCCCACTCCATTGGCATTGTAGCCGTAACTTCCTCCAGTTCCGGAGGGAGTCATATCCACATATGGCAAACCTGTCTGGCAAAGCAATACTTTGCGGCTGTTGCTGAGATATGCAGAAAGATAACCGTCCTCGTTGAATTTGATGGTATCTCCCTTATCTTCCGTACCTCCCCACCAGAGCGAATAGACATTGGGACGGGAGGCACGACCGGAATAAGCTGCGTAAGGAGCAAAGAAACCGTCACAATTACCAGCATAAAGCTGATTGGCGGCTCCGAGCTGTTTGAGATTGGCTGCACAAGTAATGGCACGTCCTTTTTCTCTGGCCTGATTCAGCGCCGGGAGCAGCATCCCGGCTAAGATCGCGATGATGGCGATCACCACGAGCAGCTCAATGAGGGTAAAATAGACGGTTCGTCGGTGAATGGGGAGGCGGCGTTCGAGTGAGATTTTTTTCTGCATGGTTTTTTCCTTCTTGTGTTACGCGCACAATTTGGAATCCCGGCGTTCGCTTTGCGCCGGAATCAGTTGAAAATTCGACCTCAGCGCGGGATCCGACTATACGGTTGCGCGACAGCCACGGAATTTCACCATGATTCACCTGCTGTGGTCCTTGAAAACTGATAAGATAGTACCGAAACACGGTTTTACAAGGGGAAAATACCGGAAAAAACGCTCAATCCGCCGGATCGATCCGGTCGCTGCGCCGCATCGGGTTGTAGAAGTCCTCGTCCTCGGCGCCGAGCCAGCCGATTTTATCCGATTTGCCGGGTTCCGGATTCAGGCTGCCGACCGGTTCGGAAGAACTGTGTCCGTCCAGCCACGCAATACCGGCCATCCCGCCGTGACGGAAGTGGGTGGAACCGTATCTGGTGCGGTCCCCGTCCGGATGCACTTTGGGGTCGAGGTAGGGCGAATAAGCCAGCGGCTTGGTGTTGGTCCTGCCGTGGTTGGCGCAGTCCGCAAAGGCGGCGGTCGTCGAGACCGCCCGCATCGTGGAACGCTTGAACGTGACCGGCGGCGAGGAGCTGCTGCCGTGGCGTCCGAGCCACTTGCCGTTGTAGCCGTAGCCGCCCCCTTTCACATGGGTTGGATCGCCTTCGAGAACCGCCCCCGGACAGACGGTCAGGTATTTCGCGTTGCCGTAATAAGGGCCGAGCAGCGGGCTGGTCGTCAGGTCGAAGTATTCGGAGTCGAGTTTCTCGCCCAGCCAGTAGTCCCCGGCGCCCGCCATCCCGGTACTGGTGGTGTAGGGCACGAAAAGGTCGTCGTGATCGTCGGCGTACAGTTGGTTTGCGGTGCCGATCTGTTTCAGGTTGCCGAGGCACTTGATCCCTTTCGCCTTTTCGCGGGCCTGGTTCAGCGCGGGCAGCAGCATCCCCGCCAGAACCGCGATGATCGCCACGACCACGAGCAGCTCAATGAGGGTGAACGGCCTCGAACGGCGGTATGCGGGGGGCGTGTCCGCCGTCCCCCGCGCCCCCTGCGTCCGGCAAGG
>ENA-UOJS01000201-UOJS01000201.1-human-gut-metagenome-genome-assembly--contig:-C74-NODE-201-length-66715-cov-11.167492_pt1 | contig 66715 bp, 49 predicted proteins | sample MGYA00242355_ERZ723902 | MGnify/ENA metagenome assembly ERZ723902
ACCCACGTATCCAGCTTGGAAGGCTGGTGTTCTACCATTGAACTACACCCGCAGATGATTGGCACTGATTTTTTTCTCTGTCTTGTTGACTGCCGTGCCTCACTGACAAAACGTATTCTACAGGAAAGCCGGAGAAAAGTCAACCCCTTTTTTAAAAAAAATTGAAAAAAATTTTAAAATACTGAAAAAGGTGAAAATTCAGGGCAAATGGCGCGAGTGAACGTCCGGTGAATAGTACGTAAATATCAGTCTTGTTCCGGGAAGGAAAGTGTACTATAATAAAAAAACGGAAAACAAAGAAAAAGGGGGAACTTCCCTATGCAGGAGAATGGAGCAGCACCTCGGGATCGGCATTCTGATGCAGGATATTGCAGAAACCTTCGAAGAATAGAAAAACCGGCATCTGTGCAATTTAAAGAAAAATTCTAATCTTTCTATAAAATATTTTGGGAAAAACTGGACTTATCTGAAAAATTTGATATAATAGAAAGGTAGTGACAGGGAAATTTTATGCTAAAATCTGGAAAGAAGAACCCTGTCAATTCTTATGGGAGGAAAAATACATGGATGCCATTGATTATAAGATTCTGAAGATATTGCAGAAAAATGCCCGCGAGACGGCTTCCAATATCAGCAAAGAGATTCATTTATCGGTTTCTGCAGTCATCGAGAGAATCCGTAAAATGGAAGAAACCGGAGTGATTAAAGAATACACCATTATTGTAGACGAAAAGAAAACGGGAAATGAGATGACCGCGCTGATGGAAGTCAGCCTGGAGCATCCGAAGTTCTTTGACAGTTTTGCAGATGCGATCCAGAAACTGGAGTACATCGTATCCTGCTATTATCAGACCGGAGATTTTGATTTGATTATCCGCATTTCCTGTCACTCATCCGACGAACTCGAAGAAATCCACCGCCAGGTGATGAGCCTTCCGGGCGTCGATGCGACAAGAACGCATGTAGTGCTGAAAAATGTAAAAAATATCTATTCCGCCATCCGCAGACCGGACAAATAAAAACCGGCACAGCCGGAATCTGATACGAGAGCGTGTCTGAAAATAATCCGAAAGAGTTTTCAGGCACGTTTTGGCGTCTCAGAAAAAGTACGGAAAGAAAGAAGGAAAAAAGTGAACAGATACTTACGCTGTTATGCAGAGATTTCACTCGAAGCGATCGGGCATAACATCAGAGAAGTGAAAAAAAGACTACCGGAGGGCGTGAAACTCCTTGGCGTTGTAAAAGCGAACGCCTACGGCCACGGTGCCGTTCCGGTAGCATCCTATCTGGAAAACCAGGTTGATTATTTTGCAACCGCAACCATCGAGGAGGCTGTCGAGCTCAGAGAAAACGGCATTTCCGCGCCGATCCTGATTCTCGGCTACGTGTCCCCGTCCCAGTACGGCGATCTTGTGGAATACGACATCACTCAGACGATCGACAGCTACGCACAGGCGCTTGCCCTCGAAAAAGAGGCAGCACGCCAGAACCGGAAAGCAAAAGCACACCTTGCGGTCGATACCGGCATGACGCGGATCGGCTTCCAGGTGACGGAGCACGATGCGGATGAGGCGGCAAAAATCGCGGATCTTCCGCACATCGAGCTGGAAGGTATGTTTACGCATTTCTCCTGCGCCGATCAGGAAGACAAGACGTACTGTTCGATGCAGATGGAAAAATATGATAAGATGACGGCACTTTTAGCAGAGCGCGGCGTGACGATTCCGCTTCGCCATATCTGCAACTCCGCCGGAATCATGGAATTTGACGATCACCGCTTTGAGATGGTGCGTTCCGGTATCATCACCTACGGCATTTACCCATCCGAGGAGGTAAAAAAAGAGCGCCTCGATCTGATCCCGGCGCTTTCCTGGAAGAGCCATGTCATCCATGTGAAGGAAGTCGGCCCGGGCATCGGCGTCAGCTACGGTGCCACGTATGTGACCGAGAAACCGATGACACGGATCGCAACTGTTTCAGCCGGCTATGCAGACGGCTATCCGAGAGCTCTCTCGAACCAGGGCTGTGTGCTGATCCACGGGAAAAAAGCACCGATCATCGGAAGAATCTGTATGGATCAGATGATGGTGGACGTGACCGACATCCCGGATGTGCAGGTGGAGGACGTTGTAACGCTTGTCGGAACCGACGGGGATGAGACCATCACGATCGAAGAGATCGCCAACCCGGCGGCACGTTTCGATTACGAGATGCTCTGCGATATCAGCAGCCGTGTAACAAGGGTTTATAAATAGTTATCCAAAATAGAAAAATCAAAGTCTCCGAAGACGGAAAAAAGCAGAATCTGCTGACCGTTTCGGAGACTTTTTTGTGTTGGAACAGGTTTTCTGGATTATTTAACCGGTGCGGGTTGACAGGAGGTGCCGGAGTATGGTAGGATACCAATTAGTTTAGCGTAGTACAGTGATAACATGATCACGTAGAAAAGGAGAAGATTATTATGAAAAAGAAAATGGTTAGCATTTTGACAGCAGCCTTTTGTGCATCTGCCCTGCTGGCTGGCTGCGGCTCTGCAGACACAGCAAAAACATCTGCCTCATCAGCAGGAGCAGCATCCTCTTCCGCAGACGGAACGACAACCCTTACCGTAGGCTTCGATGCAGAATACCCGCCGTACGGCTACATGGACGATGAGACCGGCGATTACACAGGATTTGACCTGGAGCTCGCTGAGGCAGTCTGCGAGATTTACGGCTGGAAGCTGGTAAAAACCCCGATCAACTGGGATGCGAAAGATACCGAGCTGAATTCTGGTGCGATTGACTGCATCTGGAACGGCTTTACCATGAACGGCAGAGAGGACGATTACACCTGGTCCGATCCGTACGTGGACAACAGCCAGGTGATGGTCGTATCTGAGAATTCCGGCATCAACAGCCTGTCCGATCTGGCAGGAAAGACGGTTGGTGTGCAGGCAGCATCCGCAGCACTCGATCTTTTACAGAGTGAGGAAGATGGCGGTCAGAAAGAACTCGCCGATACTTTCGCCGCTCTGCAGCAGTTCCCGGATTACAACAATGCGTTTGTAGAGCTTCAGGCAGGTTCCATCGATGCGGTTGCCATGGATATCGGCGTTGCCAAATATCAGCTGGAAAGCCGCGGAGAAGGATACAAAATCCTCGACGAGTACCTGAACTCTGAGAAATATGCGATCGGATTCAAAAAAGGAAATACCGAGCTCTGCGATAAAGTAAACGAAGGCCTGCAGCAGGTTCTGGCCGACGGAACATTCGACAAGCTCGCAGAAAAATACGGAATCGCAGACATGGTGTGTCTGGAGAAAAAAGGAGAGTAAAGCAGCATGAAGTTGTCCATGATTCTATCACAGCTTAGTACCGGAATGGCGGGAACGATCTCGATATTTGTCCTGACGCTCGTATTTTCCCTGCCGCTCGGTCTGCTGATCGCCTTCGGGCGTATGTCGAAAAACCGGATTGTGAGCGGAATTTTCCGGCTCTATATCTCCCTGATGCGCGGCACGCCTCTGATGCTGCAGCTCATGGTGGTTTACTTCGGACCGTTCTATCTGTTCGGTATGAACATCGGAAAATGGCGCTTTCCGGCGATTATCACCGGATTTGCCTTAAACTACGGCGCCTATTTTGCAGAAATCTACCGCTCCGGCATCGTTTCGATGGATCGTGGACAGTACGAGGCAGCAAAGCTTCTTGGTTATTCGAAGGGACAGACGTTTGTCCGCATTATTCTGCCGCAGGTTGTGAAACGGATTCTGCCGGCGATCACCAATGAGGTGATTACGCTGGTCAAGGATACGTCGCTGGCCTTTTCCATTTCCTATGTGGAAATGTTCACGATCGCAAAACAGATCGCGGCGGCCAAGACCACGATGGTTCCGTTCGTCGCCGCCGGTATTTTCTACTACATCTTCAATTTTGTCGTGGCGTGGGTGATGGAACTTTTGGAAAAGAAATTTTCTTATTATCATTAACTATAGAAGAGAGCGGAAAACGATATGATTTATCTGGAAATGAACCATGTAAGAAAGAGCTTTGGGGATCTCGAAGTGTTAAAAGATATTTCCCTCAAAGTAGAAGAGGGCGAGGTGCTCTCGATCATCGGCCCGTCGGGATCGGGAAAATCGACGCTGCTGCGGTGTGCGGCGATGCTGGAGATGATGGATGGCGGTGACCTGACGTATCTTGGCGAGCAGGCAGTCACCATGCAAAATGGAAAATCCGTTTATGCAAAGCCGGCCGTGCTGCGGAAAATTCAGGAAAACTTTGGAATGGTATTCCAGAGCTTCCACCTGTTTCCACATTATGATGTGATGAAAAACCTCTGCGATGCGCCGATTCATGTGCAGAAACGCAACCGTGCGGAGGTGGAAGCACAGGCAGAAGAGCTGCTGCAGAAAATGGGACTCACAGGAAAAGAAAAGGCGTATCCGTGTCAGCTTTCCGGCGGTCAGTGTCAGAGGGTTGCGATTGCGCGTGCGCTGATGCTGAACCCGAAAGTGCTCTTTTTTGATGAGCCGACTTCGGCGCTCGACCCGGAGCTGACAGGCGAGGTGCTGAAGGTCATCAAATCCCTTGCGGAGATGAATATGACCATGGTGATCGTTACCCACGAGATGAATTTTGCCCGGGAGATTTCCAACCGCGTCATCTTTATGGACCAGGGCGTGATCGCCGTGGAAGGAACGCCGGACGAAGTCTTCGATTCCGAAAATGCCAGAATGCAGGGCTTTTTGGGAAAATTTCGTGAGAAGTAACGACGTTGCACTTGCCTAAAAAAACAACATGCGTTATACTAGAGCGTGGTTGAAACGTATTTCAAACACGCTCTTTATACGTCCCGTTCTGTTTTTGGGATGAAAAAGAGCGGGGATAAAAGAGAAACCGAATACACATTTTGACAAGAAAAGGAGAATCGTGTCTATGAGCGGAACTGACAGATATGTAAGCCCTCTTTCCGAACGTTATGCAAGCAAGGAGATGCAGTACATCTTCTCTCCGGATATGAAATTCCGTACCTGGAGAAAGTTATGGATTGCGCTGGCTGAGACAGAAAAAGAACTGGGACTTTCTATTACAGATGAGCAGATCGAAGAACTGAAAGCAAATGCCGAGAACATCAACTACGATGTGGCAAAAGAAAGAGAGAAAGTCTGCCGTCATGACGTAATGTCCCATGTGTATGCCTACGGCGTACAGTGTCCGAAAGCAAAAGGAATCATCCATCTGGGAGCAACCAGCTGCTACGTAGGCGACAATACCGATATCATTGTCATGAACGAAGCCTTAAAGCTGGTGAAGAAAAAACTGGTGAACGTTATCGCTGAGCTGGCAAAATTTGCGGATACCTACAAAGACCAGCCGACCCTTGCCTTCACCCACTTCCAGCCGGCACAGCCGACCACCGTCGGAAAACGTGCAACCCTGTGGATGCAGGAGTTCTTAATGGACCTTGAAGATCTCGAGTACGTACAGAGCACCTTAAAGCTGCTCGGCTCCAAAGGAACAACAGGCACACAGGCAAGCTTTTTAGAGCTGTTCGACGGAGATCAGGAGACCATCGACAAGATCGATCCGATGATCGCTGAGAAAATGGGCTTCAAGAACTGCTATCCTGTTTCCGGACAGACGTATTCCAGAAAAGTCGATACGAGAGTATTAAACGTTCTGGCAGGCATTGCGGCAAGCGCAACAAAATTCTCCAACGACATCCGTCTTCTGCAGCACTTAAAAGAAGTTGAGGAGCCGTTCGAGAAAGGACAGATCGGATCTTCCGCCATGGCATACAAGAGAAATCCGATGAGAAGCGAGCGTATCGCATCCCTGTCCCGTTATGTGATCACCGATGCATTAAATCCGGCAATCACCTCTTCTGTACAGTGGTTTGAGAGAACCCTCGATGACTCTGCAAACAAGAGACTTTCCATTCCGGAAGGCTTCCTTGCCATCGACGGTATCCTGGATCTGTGCATGAACGTCGTAGACGGACTTGTGGTTTATCCAAAGGTTATCTTAAAACACATGATGGCAGAGCTTCCGTTTATGGCAACCGAGAATATCATGATGGATGCGGTGAAAGCAGGCGGCGACCGTCAGGAGCTGCATGAGAGAATCCGCGAGCTGTCCATGATCGCCGGAAAACATGTCAAAGAGGAAGGACGCGATAATGATCTTCTCGATCTGATCGCAGCAGATGAGATGTTCCATCTGACCAAGGAAGAACTGGAAAAGACGATGGATCCGTCCAAATACACAGGCCGCGCATCTGTACAGGTTGACGCATTCCTGAAAAACGTAGTCAATCCGGTGCTTGAGGCAAACAAAGACGCACTTGGCATGACAGCGGAAATCAACGTCTGATCCGTTTGATAAACAGAAATAATAAAAAAACAGATTTTATAAGTAATCATAAGTTTCGCTTATGAGAAAAACATGGTATACTAAAGATAAACGGCCGGAACAAAAAGGCCGCAAGTATACGTTGAATTAGGAGGATGTCATATGATTAAGGCAGTAGTAGGAGCAAACTGGGGAGACGAGGGAAAAGGTAAAATTACCGATATGCTCGCAAAAGAGGCAGACATTGTTGTCCGTTTCCAGGGTGGTGCAAATGCAGGCCATACCATTGTAAACAACTATGGAAAGTTTGCACTTCATACCCTTCCATCCGGCGTATTTTACAGCCACACAACCAGCGTAATCGGAAACGGTGTTGCACTCAACATTCCGGTTCTGATCAAAGAGTTAAATGAGATCATTTCGAAGGGAGTGCCGGCACCGAAGATCAAAATTTCCGACCGTGCACAGATGGTAATGCCGTACCACATCCTGTTCGATCAGTATGAGGAAGAGCGTCTGGGCGGAAAATCCTTTGGTTCCACCAAATCCGGTATCGCTCCATTCTACTCAGATAAATATGCAAAAATCGGTTTCCAGGTAAACGAGCTGTTCGACGATGAGCACCTGAAAGAGAAACTGAAATCCGTATGCGAGACCAAGAACATTCTGCTCGAGCATCTGTATCACAAACCGCAGTTAAATCCGGATGAGATCTATGCAGAGCTGATGGAATACAAAAAAATGGTTGAGCCATACGTATGCGATACTTCCGCATTCCTGTGGAACGCGATTCAGGAAGGCAAGGAGATCCTGCTTGAGGGTCAGCTTGGTTCCTTAAAAGACCCGGATCACGGAATTTACCCGATGGTAACTTCTTCTTCCACACTGGCCGGCTACGGCGCAGTAGGAGCAGGTGTTCCGCCATATGAAATCAAGAAAATTGTAACGGTGTGCAAGGCTTACTCCAGCGCAGTAGGAGCAGGTGCATTTGTTTCCGAGATTTTTGGAGATGAGGCAGATGAGCTCAGAAGACGCGGCGGAGACGGCGGAGAGTTCGGTGCAACGACAGGACGTCCGAGACGTATGGGATGGCTCGACTGTGTTGCTTCCCGCTACGGCTGCAGAATGCAGGGTACGACCGATGTAGCATTTACCGTACTCGACGTTCTCGGATATCTGGACGAGATTCCGGTTTGCGTAGCATACGAAGTAGACGGAAAAGAAATCCACGATTTCCCGAACACCAGCATTCTTGAGAAAGCAAAACCGGTTCTGAAAACCCTTCCGGGATGGAAATGCGATATCCGCGGCATCAAGAAATACGAGGATCTGCCGGAGAACTGCAGAAACTACATCGAGTTTGTAGAGAAAGAAATCGGATTCCCGATCACCATGATCTCCAACGGACCGGGAAGAGACGATATCATTTACCGCAATAAATAATTTAGGCGGTTTTTAGAGGATTTTTATGAAAAAAGCAGGACAGCTTCTCGCAGTTCTGACAGCGGCTTCCGTGCTGCTGTCGGGCTGTGAGAAGTTAAAAGATGTGACAACGACATCTGTCTATGTGAGCAAAAATGGTGTTGTGACAGAAGCTATTGTGGAAGATTACAGCAAAGACGATGATTACACGGAAGACGAACTGAAAGTCTTTGTGGAGGATGACATCAAAAAATTCACAGAGGAGCGCGGCGATGCGGATTCCGTGAAGCTGGAAAAATGCCAGATCAAAGAGGACAAGGTGGAGATCCGGATGGAATACGGAGATTACCAGTCCTACGCGGATTATCACGGAGCAGAATTTTTCGCAGGCACGCTGGATGAGGCAGAAGAAGCGGGATATGATTTTTCCGCTTCCTTTGTCGATTCTAAAGGCAATGAGGTTTCAGTCGAAGATGCGGTCAAAGGCGTTAAGCATGTACGCGTGATTGTCTGCGAGGAGCCGCTGGAAATCGTAACGGAAGATCCGGTGCTCTGCGTTTCCGGTACAGCCGTGATCAAAGGAAAAAACACGGTGGATACGGCCGGCGATTGGACCACAAAGTCCACAGAGAGTGCTTCTGCGTCATCATCAGAGCAGACTAAGACAGAAGAAACAGAGCAGGAATATGAGCAGGACGTTCTTCTTGCCAGTCCTGTTATTGTTGTTTATGGTAAGTAAACAAATAAAATAGAGGAGTAACTAACTATGGAAAAGACAATGGACAAAATTGTGGCAGTAGCAAAATCCAGAGGTTTTGTATATCCGGGTTCCGAAATCTACGGCGGCCTGGCAAATACCTGGGATTACGGCCCGCTCGGTGTTGAGCTGAAAAACAACGTGAAAAAAGCATGGTGGCAGAAATTCGTCATGGAGAGCCCGCACAACGTAGGTGTTGACTGCGCGATCCTGATGAACCCGCAGACATGGGTAGCTTCCGGTCATCTCGGCGGATTTTCCGATCCTCTGATGGACTGTAAAGAGTGCCACGAGCGTTTCCGTGCAGACAAGCTGATCGAAGACTTCTGTGAGGAAAAAGGCATTGAAATCGAAGGCGGCAGCGTAGACGCATGGTCCCAGGAAGAGATGAAGAACTTCATCGAGGAGCATCAGATTCCGTGTCCGTCCTGCGGAAAACATAACTTTACCGATATCCGTCAGTTCAACCTGATGTTCAAAACCTTCCAGGGTGTTACAGAGGATGCGAAGAACACCGTATATCTTCGTCCTGAGACTGCACAGGGTATCTTCGTAAACTTCAAAAACGTACAGCGTACTTCCAGAAAGAAAATTCCGTTCGGAATCGGCCAGATCGGTAAATCTTTCCGTAACGAGATTACACCGGGTAACTTCACCTTCCGTACCCGTGAGTTCGAGCAGATGGAGCTGGAGTTCTTCTGCGAGCCTGGCACCGACCTTGAATGGTTCCAGTACTGGAGAGGCTTCTGCATCAACTGGCTGAAGAGCCTCGGCATGAAAGACGAAGAGATGCGTGCAAGAGACCATTCTCCGGAAGAGCTGTGCTTCTACAGCAAGGGAACAACCGATATCGAGTTCCTGTTCCCGTTCGGATGGGGCGAGCTGTGGGGAATCGCAGACCGTACCGATTACGACCTGACCCAGCATCAGAATGTATCCGGACAGGATATGACCTATTTCGATCCAGAGAAGAACGAGAAATACATCCCGTATGTTATCGAGCCGTCTCTTGGTGCTGACCGTGTCGTTCTGGCATTCCTGTGCAGCGCTTATGACGAGGAAGTTCTCGACGCAGAAAAGAATGATGTTCGTACTGTGATGCATTTCCATCCGGCACTGGCACCGGTAAAAATCGGTGTGCTTCCGCTTTCCAAGAAGCTGAACGAGGGCGCTGAGAAAGTCTTTGCAGAGCTGTCCAAGAAATACAACTGCGAGTTTGATGACCGTGGAAATATCGGAAAACGGTATCGCCGTCAGGATGAGATCGGTACTCCGTACTGCATCACCTACGATTTTGATTCCGAGACCGATGGTGCTGTTACCGTCCGTGACCGTGACACCATGGAGCAGGAGAGAATTAAAATTGAGGATCTCGATGCTTACTTTGCAGATAAATTTACTTTCTAATCTGGCTTTTTAGTCCGGAAAAAGAGTAGAAAAAAAGGATTCCCACTCGCGGGAATCCTTTTTTTGTATACTTTGTATTACTCGATAATCGTACCTGTTTTTCCCTGGAATCCGGCGAGTGCGGAATCAATGGAAGTGATGACTGCGGTACGGCCGATGCCTTTCTCGAGGAAAGAAACAGCTGCTTCCATCTTCGGCAGCATGGAGTTTTCCCCGAACTGGCCTTCTGCGATGTATTTCTTCGCGTCAGCAACGGTGATGTGCTCCAGCGGTTTTTCGTCCGGGGTACCGTAGTTGATGGAAACGTTTTCCACGCTGGTCAGGATCATCAGCATGTCTGCGTTCAGCATTTCTGCCATCAGGCCGCTGGTGAGGTCTTTTTCGATGACTGCGGATGCACCCTTTAACTCTTCATTCTGTGGGAGAACCGGGATTCCGCCGCCGCCTGCTGCGATGACAACCTGTCCGGCATCGAGAAGAAGACGGATGGAGTCGATCTCTACGATATCCTGCGGCTTCGGAGCAGCAACGATTCGGCGGTAGCCGTCCTCGGTTTTCGTTACGTAGTTTCCTTTTTCTTCCTCTGCGTCAGCCTCCTCTTTGGTAAGCGTACGGCCGATCAGTTTGACCGGATTGTTGAAGGCATCGTCGTACGGATCTACTTCAACCTGTGTAAGAATCGTGGATGTGGTTTTGAAGATTCCTCTGCGGAGAAGCTCAGCACGGATGGCGTTCTGCAGGTCGTAGCCGATGTAGCCTTCGCTCATAGCGGAGCAGACAGACATCGGGGCTGCGCTGTAGTCGGTGTGCATTTTGCCGAATTCATTCATCGCCATGTGGATCATGCCGACCTGCGGCGCATTGCTGTGGGTGATGACAACATCAGCGCCGGCAGCAACGAGATCTGCGATTACTTTTGCGGAACGTTTTACGGCTGCTTTCTGTTCCGGCAGCGTCGTTCCAAGAGCTTTGTGTCCCAGTGCAACAACTATTTTTTTTCTTTTCATTGGAAGATACCTCTCTTTGCAGTTCATAGATTTTGATACGAAAAAACCAGGCATCAATATAGGACTATTATAAAGTTTATGGGAGCAAAAATCAAGAAGAAACCGACATTGCGCACATTGAAATGTTTTTCGGACTATGGTATTCTATAAAAGTATCTGAGTCGTAGGGATTTGAAACGTGAAAGGGAGGTCCCGGCATGAAAAACATGCGCACGTTACAAAAGCGGATCGCATATCAGCTCCAGCAGGGCAGTCTGGATGCGGAAGTTACAGGAATCACATGCGACAGCAGAAAAGTACAGCCGCAGAACGTGTTTGTCTGCATCCGCGGAAACAGGATGGACGGGCACGTATATGCAGAAGAAGCAGTCGAGAGGGGCGCTGCTGTTCTGGTTGCGGAGCGGGAACTGGAAGGGATTCCGGAAAAGGTAACCGTACTCGTAGTAAAGGACAGCAGAGAAGCACTCGCACAGCTTTCCTGTGCCTGGGAGGACGATCCGGCGCAGCACCTTGTGACAATCGGAGTGACCGGCACGAAGGGAAAGACGACGACTGCATATATGATTTACGAAATCCTGCGAAAAGCAGGGATCCGCGCAGGACTCATCGGAACGATCGAGACGAGGATCGGGGAAAAAAGCATTCCGTCAGAAAATACAACGCCGGAGCCTGTTGTGCTGCAGAAGCTGTTTTCTGAAATGATGCGGGAGGGCTGCACCCATGTTGTGATGGAGGTTTCCTCGCAGGCGGAAAAACAGCACCGGTGTGATGGATTTACGTTTGATTACGGTGTGTTCACCAACATTGGAAACGACCACATCGGCGCCGGGGAGCATGCATCGTTTGCAGAATATCTGTCCTGCAAAAAGAAGCTGTTTCGCACCTGCAGAACCGGAATTGTAAACCGGGATGACAAAAGGTTTCCGGAGATCATAAGGCAGAGCACCTGCCGTCTGGTGACATTCGGATGCAGGGAAAAAGCTGATTTTATGGCAGCAGATGCAGCACTCGATCAGGCGCCCGGCGTGCTCGGTGTCTCATACCGGGTGCAGGGCGCAGCGGATTTTCCAGTACGGGTAGATCTGCCGGGTCTGTTTTCCGTTTCCAACTCGCTTGCCGCCATTGCGGTCTGCGCGCAGATGGGAATCCCGGAAAAGGCGATGCAGGAGGCACTTTCCGCAGTCCGCGTCCGTGGGCGGTGTGAGGCAGTTCCGGTGTATCCGGAAATGACGCTTCTCATTGACTACGCACACAATGCGATGAGCCTCGAAAGCCTGTTAAAGACACTGCGGAAATACCATCCGAAGCGCCTGATCTGTCTCTTCGGCTGCGGCGGAAACCGCGCGCGGGACCGGAGATTCCAGATGGGAGAGGTGTCGGGGCGTCTGGCGGATCTGACCGTCATCACCTCGGACAATCCGCGGGATGAGGAACCACAGGCGATTCTGGACGATATCCGGACGGGAATCGGGAAAACAGAAGGCGCTTTCGTTGAGATTGCAGACCGTAAGGAGGCGATCCGGTATGTGATCGAAAACCGGCAGCCGGGCGATCTCGTGGTGCTCGCGGGAAAAGGCCACGAAACGTATCAGATCCGGAAGGGAAAACGGTACGAAATGGATGAGCGCGTGCTGATCCGGGAAATACTGGAAGAAAGTAAGGGGAATGTATGAGCAGCGTTTACGCTGATGTAATCGTAGATATCACAAATGAAAAACTGGACCGGACCTTTCAGTACAAGGTTCCGCCGGAACTGACAGGGGAGATCGGTCCGGGAACGGCGGTACAGATTCCGTTTGGAAACGGAAACCGCACGATCACCGGCTATGTGCTTTCCGTCGGAAACGAGCCGAAATATCCGCAGGACCGGATGAAGGCCATCCTTGCGGTACAAAAGGATGCGGCGACTGTAGAGACGAAGCTCATCGCGCTCGCCGCGTGGATGCGTCATACGTACGGATCGACGATGATCCAGGCGTTAAAGACGGTGCTTCCGGTCAAAGTAAAGGCGCGCGGGAAAGAAACCCGCGAAATTGCGCTTCTTGCAGATCCCGCAGAGTGTGAGGAGCTGCTGGAAAACTACAGAAAGAAAAATTATAAAGCGAGAATCCGTCTCTTAAACGCGCTGCTGGCCCAGCCGGTTCTTCCAGGGCCGGTTGTGAGCAAGGAACTGAAAATCACGGCAGATACGCTGCACGTGATGGAAGAGCAGGGCGTGTTGGAAATCCGCCGTACGAGCACCTGGAGAAATCCGGTATCTGATGCGGCAGGAAGAACAACTGCGGGAAAACCAAACGAACAGCAGCAGGCCGTGGTGGACGGCATTCGAAAGGAATGGGAAGGGCAGAACCGCCCCTGCCTGATCCGCGGTGTGACGGGAAGCGGCAAAACGCTCGTCTATATGGAGCTGATGGAGCGAGTGCTGAAGGAAGGAAAACAGGTGATCGTGCTGATCCCGGAGATTGCGCTGACGTATCAGAACGTGGAGCGGTTCTGCGCACGGTTTGGAACAAGGGTCACGGTGGTCAACTCGCGGATGACACCGTCCGAGCGCGCCGACCAGATGGAGCGCGCGCGGCGCGGGGAGGTCAGTATTATGATCGGTCCGCGTTCCGCACTCTTTGCACCGTTTCCGGATCTTGGGCTGATCGTAATCGATGAGGAGCATGAAACCTCCTATAAAAGTGAAGTGACGCCGCGCTACCATGCAAGGGAGACCGCCGTGCGCCGCGCCGGGCTGGAGCATGCCCATGTGGTGATGGGTTCGGCAACGCCGTCGGTGGATGCTTCTTACGCCTGCGAGACGGGAGCGTACGCGCTGTTCCGGATGGATGCGCGGTACGGAAATGCAGCACTTCCGTCCGTATGGATCGCGGATATGCGGGAAGAATTACAGATGGGAAACCGTTCGATTCTGTCCGGAAAACTGCGGGAAGAGATCGAAAAACGGCTTGAAAAAAAGGAACAGGTTGTACTGTTTCTGAACCGCAGAGGCTATGCGGGCTTCGTCTCATGCCGTGCATGCGGCTATGTGATGAAATGCCCGCACTGCGATGTATCACTGACAGCACACAATAACGGAAAGCTCGTCTGCCATTACTGCGGTTATGAAACACCGCAGGTACATGCGTGCCCGTCGTGCGGTTCCCCGTACATCGGCGGCTTCCGTGCCGGCACACAGCAGATCGAGCAGAACGTGAAAAAGCTGTTTCCAAAGGCACGCGTTCTTAGGATGGATGGCGACACGACAAAAACGAAAAACAGTTATGAAGAAATCCTGTCCGCATTTGCGGCGGGGAAGGCCGATATCCTGATTGGAACCCAGATGATCGTAAAAGGCCACGATTTCCCGAATGTCACGCTGGTGGGAGCGCTGGCGGCGGATCTCTCCCTGAATGCAGTCGATTACCGTGCCGGGGAGCGTACGTTCCAGCTGCTGACGCAGGCAGTCGGCCGCGCCGGAAGAGGCGAAAAGCCGGGAATGGCAGTCATTCAGACGTACCATCCCGAACATTACAGCATTCAGACGGCGGCAGAGCAGGATTACGGGACATTTTACGAGAAAGAAATGGACTACCGCCGTCTGATGGGATATCCCCCGGCGGCGGAGCTTCTGGCGATCCACGGAGCCGGGGAGGATGAAGCGCATCTGACGCAGGCGATGGAATACATTCGCAGATATCTCATCCGCATCCGGGGAAACCGCGAAGTCCAGATCATCGGCCCGGCAAGTGAGGCAGTGTCGAAAATCAATGACCTGTACCGCATGGCCGTGTATGTACGCGCGCCGCAGGAAGAGGTGCTGGCAGAACTGCGGGAAAAACTGGAGCGGTATATCGAGATTAACAAAGGCTTCCGTACCGTTTATTTACAGTTTGACTTCAGCAGAAAGTATTAGTTTTTTCATACTATTTACACATAGATTATTTATAATAGAAGAGCAAAAGAAAGGAAAAGAATTATGGCAATCAGAGAAATCAGAGTCGTAGGCGACCGCGTATTAACGAAAAAATGCAGACCGGTGGAGAAGATGACACCAAGAATCAGCGAGCTGATCGACGACATGTTTGACACCATGTATGAGGCAAACGGTGTCGGCCTTGCCGCACCGCAGGTCGGCATCTTAAAGAGAATCGTAGTCATGGATGTAGATGGAACCCCACATCTTCTGATCAATCCGGAAATCCTGGAGACTTCCGGAAGCCAGACAGGAGCAGAAGGATGCTTAAGCCTTCCGGGAAAATCCGGTACAGTAACCCGTCCGAATTACGTAAAGGTAAGAGCACTGGACCGCGACATGCAGCCGTTTGAACTGGAGGGAACCGAACTTCTTGCCCGCTGCATCTGCCACGAGTGCGATCACCTCGATGGACATATGTATACAGAAAAAGTAGAAGGCGAACTCTGGGACAACACGTACGATGAGTATGAGGAGTACGAGGACGAAGAGTAAGTCTTAAAATAAAGGAGATGACTTCAGATGAAAGTGGTATTTATGGGAACCCCGGATTTCTCCGTGGGAACACTTGAGGCACTCGTGGAGGCCGGTTATGAGATCACAGGCGTTGTGACCCAGCCGGACAAACCGAAGGGCCGCGGAAAACAGATGATGCCGACACCGGTGAAAGAGGCAGCCGAAAAACACGGCCTTCCGGTCTATCAGCCGCGCCGCGTGCGGGATGCAGAGGCGATCGAGGAGATCCGGAAAATGGAGCCGGATGTGATCGTTGTCGTTGCATTCGGCCAGATTATTCCAAAAGAGATTTTGGATATGCCGAAATACGGATGCATCAACGTTCATGCCTCCCTGCTTCCGGCTTACCGCGGAGCAGCGCCGATCCAGTGGGCTGTCATGAACGGCGATGAAGTGAGCGGCGTAACCATTATGAAGATGGATGAAGGCCTCGACACAGGCGATATGCTGACGAAAGTGGAAGTTCCGCTTGCAGCAGATGAGACCGGCGGCAGTCTCTTTGACAAGCTCGCCGCAGCCGGAGCAAAACTTCTGGTGGAGACACTTCCAAAACTTGAAAAAGGCGAAGTGACACCGGAAAAACAGCCGGAGATAAGCACCACAGAGTATGCGCGGATGATCAAAAAAGAAGACGGAAAGATCGACTGGACGAAGAGTGCCGTTGAGATCGAACGTCAGATCCGTGCGATGAGCCCGTGGCCGAGTGCTTTTACAAAAGTAAACGGAAAGAACCTGAAAATCTGGGATGCCAAAGTCATTGCCATGTTCGGCGGCGATCTGTTCTCGAAAATTCCGGGACAGAATCCGACGAAGAGTGCCGGAAAAGTCTGGGTGGCAGATGAGACAGGCCTCCATGTAAAGACGGGAGACGGCATTCTGGTGATCGAGGAGCTGCAGCTCGAAGGAAAGAAACGGATGAAGACCGCCGATTTCCTGCGCGGCTATGCGATCGAGCCGGGTACCAGACTTGGCGAATAAAAGAGAAAAAGCAACCTGAATTTGAGGCGGGGAACTACACAGCGGTGTGATGGCTGCTGTGCCTGAGAAAAAAGGAGAAAAACGATATGGGACTTTTTTATGACAGTACGTATCTGCTGGTGATTCTTGCCGCACTGATTTCCATGGCGGTATCCGCCCGCATGAACACGATTTTCAGCAAATATCAGACCGTCCGCTCGTACAGCGGCATGACGGGACGCGAGGCGGCGATGCGCATTCTGCATCAGGCCGGCATCTACGATGTGACCGTCCGCCACGTATCCGGTAAACTGACCGACCACTATGATCCGCGGACAAAAACCGTGAATTTATCGGATGCGGTTTACGATTCAACCTCGGTCGCAGCGATCGGCGTCGCAGCGCATGAGTGCGGCCATGCCGTACAGCACAATACGGATTACGTGCCGCTGAAAGTAAGAAGCGCCATTGTTCCGGCAGCGAACCTTGGATCCCAGCTTTTCTGGCCGCTGTTCCTGATCGGACTGATTTTCAGCCTTCCGATGCTTGTGAAAGCCGGGATCTGGCTGTTTGTGCTGGCACTGGCATTCCAGGTGGTAACACTTCCGGTCGAGTTCGATGCGTCGAGAAGAGCATTAAAAATGCTCAGTGAGGGCGGTATGGTGACAGAGACGGAACACGACGGAGTCAAGAAAGTACTCTGGGCTGCAGCCATGACATACGTGGCAGCGGTGATCGGTTCTCTGCTGCAGCTGCTCCGGCTGCTGATTTTATCCGGAGCATTTAGGAGAAATGATGACTGATACAATCAATACAAGAGAGCTGATTATGAACATTCTGCTTGAGATGGACAGGGAGAAAACGCCCTGCCATCTTGCTGTAAGGGACGCCCTCGATAAATACCAGTTCCTGCCGCGGCAGGACCGTGCATTTATCAAGCGGGTCTGCGAGGGAACCGTGGAATACGGCATCCAGAATGACTACATCATCAATCAGTATTCCAAAATCAAGATCAACAAATGCAAGCCGGTGATTCGTGCGATCTTACGGATGTCGGTGTACCAGATCCGTTTTCTTGACGCAGTACCGGATTCGGCAGTCGTCAATGAGGCGGTGAAACTGGCGGAAAAGAAGCATTTTTACAACTTAAAGGGCTTTGTCAACGGCGTTCTGCGCACGATCGTGCGGGAGAAAGATCATCTGCCGATGCCGAAGGAGAACAATACTACGCAGTATCTTTCCGTGAAATACTCCATGCCGGAATTTCTGGTTGAGGAGTTCGTATCCCAGTACGGAAAAGAAACTGCAGAAACGATGATGGCGGATTTCCTGAAAGAAAAACAGGTGACGATCCGTATCAACCGCTGGAACAATACGATCGAGGAGACGAAGAAAAGCCTGGAAAGCCAGGGGGCAGAGCTGGAAAAAGCGCCGTATCTTGGCGAGGCGTTCTATCTGAAAAACTTTGAGACGATCGCATCACTGAATGCCTTCCAGGAAGGCCGGTTCCAGATTCAGGATGTGAGCTCCATGATGGCGGCGCATCTGGCGGATCCAAAGCCGGGTGACCAGGTGCTGGATCTCTGCGCGGCACCGGGTGGAAAGAGCCTCCATGCAGCAGATAAAATGAGAAATCAGGGATGCGTGGAAGCGCGTGATATCACCGAATACAAGGTCGATCTGATCCGGGAAAATGTGCAGAGAGCAGGTGTTTCCTGCGTCGTGCCGAAGGTAAAAGATGCGGAACAGCTCGATGCGGAATGGATCGGAAAAGCGGACGTTGTGATTGCGGACCTGCCGTGCACCGGATACGGCGTCATCGGCAGAAAGCCGGATATCAAATATTACGCTTCAAAAGAAAAAGAAGAGGAGCTGGTACGGATTCAGCGGGCAATCCTTGCAAATGCCGCATCGTACGTAAAGCCGGGCGGCACACTGCTGTACAGCACATGTACCGTCAACAGAAAAGAAAACAGCGAGAATGCCGCATGGTTTCTGGAACAGTTCCCGTTTGAAGCAGTCAGTCTGGATGAACTGCTGCCGGATGAGCTGAAAAGCGGAGAAACGGCCAAAGGACAGCTGCAGCTGATCCCGGGGGTACACAAGACAGACGGATTTTTCCTTGCAAAATTCCGGAAAACAGAGAAAGGACGGGCGTAACAGATGGATATTAAATCAATGACCTTAGACGAATTAAAGGACGCCTGCCAGCAGATGGGAGAAAAGCCGTTCCGTGCCAAACAGTTATACGACTGGATGCATCATCGTCTGGCGGGCAGCTACGATGAGATGACGAATCTCTCGCTTGCCTTCCGGGAAAAATTAAAGGAACAGTATCCGCTTACCTGTCTCGAAAAAGTGCAGGTGCAGGAGTCCAAAATCGACGGAACGAGAAAATACCTGTTCCGCCTTAGCGACGGCAACGTGATCGAGAGCGTCTGGATGAAGTACCACCACGGAAATTCCGTCTGCATCTCATCCCAGGTCGGCTGCCGGATGGGCTGCCGCTTCTGCGCGTCTACAATCGGCGGACTCGTGCGGTGCCTGACTCCGTCGGAGATGCTCGACCAGATTTACCGGATTCAGGAGGACACCGGGGAGCGGGTCTCCAATCTGGTTGTCATGGGAACGGGTGAGCCGATGGACAACTACGACAATCTGGTGCGCTTCGTGCGGCTGCTTTCGAGCCAGGAAGGACTCAACATCAGCCAGAGAAACATCACCGTTTCCACCTGCGGAATCGTGCCGAATATGTACAAATTGGCAGATGAGGGACTCCAGATCACCCTGGCACTTTCCCTTCATGCGCCGAATGATGAAAAGCGCCGCGAGCTGATGCCGATTGCCAATAAATATTCTATTGATGAAATTCTCGATGCATGCCGCAATTACTTTGCAAAAACAGGCCGTCGGATTACATTTGAGTACTCTCTCGTTGGCGGGAAAAATGACAGCGAAGCCGATGCAAAAGAGCTTTCCGCGCGGATTTCGGATATCAACTGTCATGTAAATCTGATCCCGGTCAACCCGATCAAAGAGCGCGATTACGTGAAATCAACGAAAAAAGTCGTAGAGAATTTCAAAAATAAACTTGAAAAATACGGAATTAATGTTACTATTAGAAGGGAAATGGGCGCCGATATTGACGGAGCCTGTGGACAGTTAAGAAAAAGTTTTATCGATAAATCAAACGAACAGCCGTAAAAAGCGGCTGTCAATACAGGAGAAAAAAGCATGAAGGTATTTTCTGCAACCGATATCGGACAGAAACGGACGATGAACCAGGATTTTGTGTTTGCCTCCGCCTCTCCGGTCGGAAACCTTCCGAACCTCTTTGTCGTTGCAGACGGCATGGGAGGCCATAACGCGGGCGATTTTGCTTCGCGTTACGGTGTTTCTGTACTGGTGGAATCTGTAAAAAGGGATACGAATTTCAACCCGGTGCGGATCATTCGGCATGGAATTGAAGCAGCAAACAGCCAGATTTTTGAGCAGGCAAAACGAGATATATCCATGGAAGGCATGGGTACGACGATGGTAGTAGCTACGGTTGTCGGCAACTATGCCTACGTTGCAAACGTAGGAGACAGCAGGCTGTATCTGGCAGCAGATGGCACGTTTGACCAGGTGACGCAGGACCATTCCCTGATCGCAGAGATGGTGCGCCTTGGAGAACTAACTCCCGAGCAGGCGCGGAATCACCCGGACAAAAACATTATTACCAGAGCAGTAGGCACACAGGATACCGTAAAGATTGATTTCTTTGACATTCAGCTTGAAGAGGGCAATCAATTGGTGATGTGCTCGGACGGTCTTTCCAACATGGTAACGGATGAGGAGATTTTCGAACTCATCTGCCGAGAAGACGGTGAGGACAAGGCGAAACGTTTAATTGATAAAGCAAATGCAAATGGCGGCAGAGACAATATCGCAGTCATTGTCGTTGAACCATTTACAAACGAGGTGAAAGAATGTTAAAAGAGGGCGTTATTTTAGGAGAACGATATGAGATCATAAGCCGGATCGGTTCCGGCGGTATGGCTGATGTCTACAAAGCAAAAGACCACAAGCTGAACCGCATGGTGGCCGTCAAGGTTTTAAAACCGGAATTCCGGGAGGATAAAACCTTTATCCGCAAGTTCCGCACGGAGGCACAGGCCGCAGCAGGACTGTCCCATCCGAATATTGTAAACGTGTACGATGTCGGGGAGGACCGCGGCGTTTACTATATCGTCATGGAGCTTGTCGAGGGAATTACTCTGAAGGATTACATTGACCGCAAAGGAAAACTGAGCGTAAAAGAGGCAACCAGCATCGCCATTCAGGTTTCCCTTGGTCTTGAAGCAGCACACAACCGCAATATTGTACACCGCGATGTCAAACCGCAGAACATCATCATTTCCACAGACGGAAAAGTAAAACTTTCCGACTTTGGTATTGCAAAGGCAACTTCTTCCAATACGATCAGTTCGAACGTTATGGGAAGCGTACATTACAGCTCTCCGGAGCAGGTGCGCGGCGGATATTCGGACTATAAGAGTGATATCTATTCCCTTGGTATCACCATGTACGAGATGGTAACCGGAAGAGTGCCGTTTGACGGCGACACCACCGTTGCCATCGCAATCAAGCATCTGCAGGAGGAGATTGAATCTCCATCCAAATATACCCCGAACCTTCCGTTCGCACTGGAGCAGATTATCTTAAAATGTACCCAGAAGAGCCCGGACCGCCGTTACAATAACATGGCGGAGCTGATCGACGACTTGAAGCATTCGCTGATGGAGCCGCAGGGCAATTTCGTAAAAGTAACTCCGTTAAGTTCTCACGCCGAAACTGTTATGGTATCCGCAGAGGAGTTAAGCCAGATCCGTTCCGGCGCAGCAGCAAAGGCAAATGCGCAGACGGCAGAGGAGCCGGCCCGCAAGCGCTACAGCAAGATCGAGGATGAGGAAGAGGACGAAGATTACAGCTACGAGGACGAAGAAGACGAGGATGAGGACGAAGAAGAGGATGACCGCGATTCCTACGATGAGGATGACGACGATTCCTACTACGACGATGAGGATGACGATGACAAAGCCGGAAACAAACTCGAGAAGATCATCACGATCGGCGGTTTTGCGATTGCAGCCATCATCATCTGCATGCTGATCTACTTTATCGCGCAGGCAGCCGGCATTGTCGGCGGAAAAGGACCGACCGCAGCTTCTTCCGGTTCCGCATCATCATCGAGCAGCACGGAAGTTGTTTCTTCTAGCAGCAAAGAAGAGGAAAAAGTAACCGTTCCGGATCTGTCCAACAAGACAGAGGCAGATGCAGTTGCACTGGCAAACAGCCTGAATCTTGGTGTTAGGAACGGTGGAACTGAGGCATCGGATGTCATCGAGGCAGGAAAAATCTGCCGACAGGATCTGACACCGGGATCGAAAGTAGATAAAAATTCAACAATTACGTATTATGTAAGTTCTGGAAAAGCAGAAGAAACCGTAACAATTCCAACTGGAATTGTGGGAGCAGACAAAGATACTGCAAAAGCTGCTTTAACTCAGCTGGGATTGGTGGTTTTTGATACTGAAGAGTTTAGTGATGAAGAAGCCGGAAAAGTTATTTCTGTAGATCCAACAGAAGGAAGCGAAGTAGCAAAGGGATCCACCGTTACCCTCGTTGTCAGCAAGGGATCACAGGATGCAGAAGAGATTGCAATCCGTGATGTTGTCGGTCTGGATGAGGAAACTGCAAAATCAATCCTGAGCGATTTCAATATCATTGTAAAAACAGGAACCAGCAGCAAGGTGGCCGAGGGTGAAGTCATGGACGTTGACCCGGCAGTCGGAACCAAAGTGAAAAAAGGTTCGGACGTTACGATTTATGTCAATAGCCCAAGTGCACAGCCAACGACGCCGGATGAGAATACACCGACCCCGACACCGGCCGAGCCGGGCGCAAATACCGCTACGGATGTTACCTGGTCCTGCAGCCAGACCTTAAGTGCGCCGGATCAGTATCAGGGTGGTATTGCAAAAATTGAGCTGATCCAGGATGATGGAAACGGAAACGAGACCTCCATCACCGTCATGGACGGACAGGCCATTACGAGCTGGCCGTATTCTGTCAACACCAACTGGAGTGCTTCATCGTCTGCTTCTTCTACCGGAAGAATCGTCTTCTATGAGATGGATTCGAGCGGAAGTTATCAGGCAATTGCACAGTACCCATCGGTTCCGTTGAGTGAAGGGTGAGTATGACAGGAAAGATTATGAAAGGAATTGCCGGATTCTACTACGTAGACGTAGAAGAATCCGGCATTTATGAGTGCAAAGCAAAAGGAATTTTCCGAAAGGAAGGCCAGAAACCGCTCGTCGGAGATCTTGTGGAAATCGAGATTCTGGATGAAGCGGAAAAAACAGGAAATATGACCCGGATTCTGCCGCGAAAAAATGAACTGATCCGTCCGGCAGTGGCCAATATCGATCAGGCGCTTGTGATTTTTGCGTTGGAAAATCCGACCCCGAACCTGACGCTTCTGGACCGTTTTCTTGTGATGATGGAACAGCAGAACGTTCCGACGGCAATCTGTTTCAATAAAAGAGATCTTGCGGGGGAAGATTACACAGACCATCTGCGAAGCGTCTATGAGAACTGCGGTTACCGTGTCTTTACGGTGAGTGCAGCGAAAGAGCAGGGCATGCAGGAAGTGGAAGCATACCTGAAAGGGAAAACAACGGTGGTAGCCGGTCCGTCCGGCGTCGGAAAATCTTCGATCACAAACCGGATGCAGAAAGAAATCCAGATGGAGACCGGAGAGATCAGCAAAAAGCTGAAAAAAGGAAAACACACGACGCGCCATTCTCAGATGATCCCGATCGACCATGAGACGTATCTGTGCGATACGCCGGGGTTCAGCTCGCTTTATACAACCGATATGGAAAAAGAGGAGCTGAAAAACTTTTTCCCAGAATTTCATCCGTACGAAGGAAAATGCCGTTTCCTCGGCTGCATCCACGGAAAAGAGCCGGGCTGTGCCGTCAAAGAGGCACTGGAACAGGGAAATATCAGCAAAGAAAGATTTGAAAACTATACCATGTTCTATGAAGAACTGAAAGAACAGGAAAAGAGGAGATACTAGCATGAGCCGAGTATATCAGTTGGCACCTTCTATTTTATCCGCAGACTTCAACCGTCTCGGAGAACAGATCCAAAGGGTAGAGAAAGCAGAGTGCCGGTGGCTTCATATCGATATTATGGATGGAATGTTTGTACCATCCATTTCGTTTGGAATGCCGGTGGTAAAGTCGATCCGAAAAGAAAGCAGTCTGTATTTTGATGTTCATATGATGGTAAAGGACCCGGAGCGGTACGTAGAAGAATTTCAAAGCTGCGGGGCGGATATGATCACGGTTCACGCGGAGGCATGCCGCGATCTGGCAGAAACCGTGAAAAAGATTCATGAAACAGGCGCAGATGCCGGAGTTGCCGTAAATCCGGATACGCCGCTTTCTGCGGTTACGGACGTGATGGATCAGGTAGAAATGATTCTGATTATGAGCGTTTATCCTGGCTTCGGCGGCCAGAAGTATATCCCGGAGTCGACGGAGAGGATCCGTACGCTCCGCAGAATGCTGGATGAAAAAGGACTGGAGCATGTGCACATTCAGGTCGATGGCGGCATCAACCGCGCGACCATCGATGAAGTCCTTGCGGCAGGTGCCAACATCATCGTGGCAGGCTCTGCTGTATTTGGCAGCAACATCGAGCAGAACGTGCGCGAACTGCAGGAAAAAATTTCTTCATACAGCAAAAAGGCAGAATAAGATACAAAAAGACAGAAAAAAGAGGCAGGGAAACGTGAGAACATGTATTATTTCGGGAGGGATGATCGAACCGGATTTTGCCTTCCCATATCTTCAGAAACAGCAGTTTGATATTATCCTGGCAGCAGACCGGGGACTGGAGTTCTGCTACCATTACCAGATTATACCGACGTATATTCTGGGAGATTTTGACAGTTTATCTCCGGAGATTTTAAATTATTACAAGGAGAACCATGTCGCACCGATCCGGGAATTTAATCCCATGAAGGACAATACGGACACGGACATCGCATTTCAGCAGGCGATTGTTCTGGGAAGCAGTGAAATCACGATCCTCGGAGCAACAGGGGGAAGACTCGACCATTTCTTAAGTATTGTGCAGAACCTGAAAACGGCATGGGAGAAGAAAATTCCGGCTTACATCGTGGACAGCCGCAATCTGATTACGATTCCGGTGGAAACTTCGTTTGAAATCCGGAAAGAAGAGCAGTTCGGAAAGTACGTTTCGTTCTTCCCGCTGGAAAAGGAAGTCGCATCCATCACCCTGGAGGGCTTCGCCTACCCGCTCGACCATCACTGTCTGCCGAATACTTCGGGTGGTCTGTGCGTGAGCAATGAGATCGTCGAGGAGACCGCGCATGTATCGTACGAGGGCGGCATTCTTCTGATGGTACAGTCAAGAGATTAAAATCCATTGAAATCAAAGAGCCCGTGTGCTATAATTTATAGTTGCATTGGGCTCTTTTTGTGCATAAAAAGAACCCGAACAGAAAAAGAAGCGAAAAATAAAAACAAAGGAGATATAGATTACTATGAAATTAGGTATCGTGGGCCTTCCGAACGTCGGAAAAAGTACACTTTTCAATTCCCTGACCAAAGCAGGAGCAGAGAGCGCAAACTATCCGTTCTGTACCATTGACCCGAATGTCGGCATCGTGCCGGTTCCGGACAAGCGTCTGCAGCAGCTCGGAGATTTCTATCAGTCCAAGAAAGTAACACCGGCTGTCATCGAGTTCGTTGACATCGCAGGTCTTGTAAAAGGTGCATCCAAAGGAGAGGGACTTGGAAACCAGTTCCTTGCCAATATCCGTGAGGTAGACGCTATCGTTCACGTTGTCAGATGCTTCGAGGATCCGAACGTTATCCACGTAGACGGCAGCATTGATCCGCTCCGTGATATCGAGACCATCGACCTTGAGCTGATCTTCGCCGACCTTGAGGTACTCGAGCGCCGTATTTCCAAAACTGCAAAATCTGCAAGAATGGACAAAGAGGCAGCAAAAGAGCTCGAATTCCAGGAGCGTCTGAAAAAACTGCTCGAGGACGGAAAAGATGCCATCCTGATGGAGCTGCAGAACGAGGACGAGGAGAAATGGATCGCAGAGTACAACCTGCTGACCAGCAAACCGGTCATCTACGCAGCAAACGTAGCAGAGGATGATCTCGCTGACGACGGTGCAAACAACTCCTATGTACAGTCCGTCCGCGAATATGCAAAAGAGCACAACAGCGAAGTATTCGTCATCTGCGCCGAGATCGAGGCAGAAATCTCCGAACTCGAAGAGGATGAGAAAAAAATGTTCCTCGAGGATCTTGGTCTTACCGAGTCCGGCCTGGAAAAACTGATCGCAGCAAGCTACCGTCTGCTCGGCCTCATGAGCTTCCTTACAGCAGGAGAGGATGAGACCCGTGCATGGACCATCAAAGTCGGAACAAAAGCACCGCAGGCAGCCGGAAAAATCCACACCGATTTCGAGCGCGGATTCATCAAAGCTGAGGTTGTCAATTATCAGGATCTGCTCGACTGCGGTTCCTACGCAGGAGCAAGAGAGAAAGGCCTTGTGCGTATGGAAGGAAAAGATTACATTGTCCGCGACGGCGATGTCATCCTGTTCCGTTTCAACGTTTAACACCAGTAGACAAGAAGTCCCCCGCTTCTAAAGCGGTGGGATGAATTGTTAAAAGAAACATAACGGCAGTGGCGGGCGGAGAGAAATCGGTATCCTCCACTGACATGAGGCAAGTCACAGTCGAACTATTTTCGACATGTCAGACTCCGTGAAAATACCGACTGTGAGTTGAAACAATGAACTGAAAATCAGAGAGAATAAAATTTATGGATATGGAAATTAATTTTCCCAATCTCGGGATTTATCTCGATTATGTGGGAAAAAACATCAGTATTTTCGGATTTTCCATTGCCTATTACGGCATCGTGATCGTAACCGGTATGATGATTGCGATCTGGATTGCCCAAAGAGAGGCAAAGCGGACGGGGCAGAACCCGGAGCAGTACCTCGATCTTGCGATGATCGGCATCGCAGCCGGTATTCTCGGGGCGCGGATTTACTACGTTATATTTGCCTGGGACTATTATAAGGATGATCTTTTGAGTATTTTCAACATCCGCCAAGGCGGACTTGCCATCTACGGCGGCATCATCGGTGCCTGCATTGCGGTGGTGATTTACAGCAGAAAGAAGAAACAGAACTTCGGCCTTCTGATGGATACCGCGAGCATGAGCATCGTGTTCGGTCAGATTATGGGACGGTGGGGAAACTTCTTTAACCGTGAGGCATTCGGTGACTACACTAACAACCTGTTTGCAATGCAGCTTCCGGTTTCCGCGGTCCGTGCCAATGAAATCACACAGAAAATGTGGGATCATGTGGTGACGGTAAACGGCGTCGAGTATATTCAGGTGCATCCCACCTTTTTATATGAAAGTTTATGGAATGTGGGTGTCCTGCTTTTTCTTTTCTGGTTTCGGAAAAGAAAAAAATTTAACGGCGAAGTGTTCCTGATGTATCTGATAGGATACGGCCTTGGAAGAATCTGGGTCGAGGGACTCCGCACCGACCAGCTTCTGCTTCCAGTGGTGGGACTTCCGGTTTCCCAGCTCCTTTCGGGGTGCCTTGTGGTGGGATGTACCATCCTGGTGGTATGGAAACGAAAAAAATTATCATCCGGTGGGGAGACAGCCCATTCTTAAGGATAAAACCAGTGAAAAAAACAGAATAAAAATACAGAAAAAGGGAAAACCGGCAAAAAAGGTTTTCTCTTTTTTGATACAAAATTGGTATAAAAAAGGCGGAAAATGCGCATAAAAATGTTGCATTTTGGGGAAAATCTTAAAAATGAAATAGAAAAAAGACCTTGCTATTTTCCATGAGTTGATATAGAATAAAAACATAAGTGGTAGAAAGTGGTGAAAAGTGGTGCGTTGTGGAGCGCATGTGGCAGTCCGGCTGCGGCGCGATACATGAAGTGGTGCGTGGGGAGACCGCCATTTCAGGTGATAAGAGGGTTTTCATTATGTTCATGGGAGAGTACAGTCATACGATTGACGCGAAGGGAAGATTGATCATACCGTCCAAGTTCAGAGAACAGCTGGGAGAAGAGTTCGTACTGACGAAGGGATTGGACGGATGCCTTTCCATTTACCCAAACGACGAATGGGCTGCCTTTGAAGAGAAGCTGAGAGCCTTACCACTTACAAACAAAAACGCCAGAACTTTTTCCCGTTTCTTTGTAGCAGGTGCTACGTCATGTGAACTGGACAAGCAGGGGAGGATTCTCGTACCGGCAACGCTGCGGGAATTTGCTGGTCTGGAAAAAGATGTAGTCCTTACCGGAAATATCAACCGGATTGAAATCTGGAGCAAGGAAAAATGGAACGAAAACAGCAATTATGATGATATGGATGCCATCGCCGAATCAATGGAAGAGATGGGCATTGTGATCTGATCTGTTTCGTTGGGATACAGGAGATGACCATGGAATTTTCGCATACATCAGTATTACTGAATGAAACCATTGAAAACCTTAAGATAAAACCGGACGGAATCTACGTGGACGGGACGTTGGGAGGCGCTGGACATTCCAGTCATATATGTGAGCGCTTATCTGCCACGGGGAGATTAATAGGCATAGATCAGGACGAAGCTGCGATAGCTGCTGCGGGTAAACGCCTGGAACCATTTCAGAACCAGGTCACGATTATCCGCAGCAATTATTGCGATATGGTTCCGCGTCTTGCCGAAATCGGAGTCACCGGGGTAGACGGAATCCTGCTGGATCTTGGAGTTTCATCCTATCAGCTGGATAATGCAGAGCGTGGATTCACATACCGTGAGGATGTTCCGCTGGATATGCGGATGGATCAAAGAAATGCTCTTTCCGCGTACGAAGTCGTGAACGATTACAGTGAAGAGAATCTTTCGCGTATTCTCCATGAATATGGAGAAGAGCGTTTTGCAAGAAAAATTGCACACAATATATGCGTAAGCCGGCAGCAGGCGCCGATTCGAACAACTGGGGAGTTAATCGAAATCATCAAGCGCTCGATTCCGGCAAAAATAAGGGCGACGGGCGGCCATCCGGCCAAGAGAACCTTTCAGGCAATCCGTATCGAAGTGAACCAGGAACTTACCGTTCTGTCGGAGTCACTGGACGGCATGATTGATCTCTTAAATGACGGTGGAAGACTTTGTGTCATCACCTTTCATTCTCTGGAAGACCGTATCGTAAAAAACATTTTCAGAAAAAACGAGCATCCATGTACGTGTCCGCCGGAATTTCCGGTCTGCGTATGCGGAAAGAAGTCCAAGGGAACCGTAGTAACTCGGAAACCGATCTTGCCGGGAGAAGAGGAAATGGAAACAAATCCCCGTTCCAAGAGCGCAAAACTGCGCGTCTTTGAACGAAAAGTGTGACGGCTCGGCACGAAGGAGACAGAGAAGTTATGGCCAGACGGGCAGATGGAAGGGTAAATTCGACAGATAGAACGAAACGTTATACGCCAGATACGTTTGAGGACGGAAGTGCGGTACGGCGTCTTGCAGCACAGCCGCAGGAAGCACCAAAAGAAGCACGGCCTCTGAAATCGGGTGTGAGCAGCCAGACAAGAAGAAACCGGGCACGGGCGACACAGATCAGCGCGGGCTACGCTGTTTTTCTTGCCATTGTCTGCACACTGTGTATCGCGGCGTGTGTTGCGTATGTCAAGTTGCAGACCGTGGTTACCACGCAGGCGGAAGACATTACCAGCAAAGAAAAAGAATTGAGCGATCTGAAGGCGGACAATGACGCCTATTACAATACAACGGTTGCCTCCGAAGATCTTGAGGCAGTCAAAGAAGCAGCACAGAACCGGCTCGGCATGAAATATGCAGATGAGTCCCAGGTAATTTATTTCAATGATTCAGAAAACAGCTATGTGAGACAGTATCAGGATGTTCCGGATGCGAAATAGGTGAAAACGTGAGTAAACAGAAACAGAATAAAAAACGAAGCGGGGCATTCCGGAGACGGAAGACAAGTGGGCGTATGAGTAGAAAACTGGTAGCACTCTTTTTGGGAGTGATGCTGGTTTTTGTTGCTTTAGCGATTGACATTACGTATGTGAATGCCACAAAGGGAGAAAAATACGAAAGACAGGTTTTAAGCCAGACGCAGCAGTCCTACGACAGCAGGACAATTCCATTCCAGCGGGGAGGTATCACCGACCGGAACGGAACGATTCTGGCAACGAGTGAGAAGGTTTACAACGTTATTCTCGACTGTAAACTTGCCAATACGACGGTAAAAGATGAAGAAAAGAACGATACCCATCCGTACGTCGATCCGACCGTAGCAGCACTGGTCGAATACTTCGGACTCGATGAGACGGATATCCGGGATCGTCTGACCGGCGAAACGACAAAAGAAAGCCAGTACCAGGTTCTCGCCAGAGAGGTCTCGATGGACGCGAAAAAAGCGTTTGAGACCTATGTGGACGAGTACGCGGACAAAAAGAACAAGGAGCTCGATGAGAACGAGCAGGCGGAAAAAGCATACCGTGCCAACATCCGCGGCGTCTGGTTTGAGAAATCCTACCACAGAACGTATCCGTTAAATTCACTTGCCTGCGATCTGATCGGCTTTACGTATTCAGGAGACACGGCAGACTGGGGAATCGAAGGGTATTATTCCAGTATCTTAAATGGCGTGAATGGCCGCCAGTTCGGCTATTACAACGAAGATGCGGATATGGAACAGACGATCATCGAGGCGCAGCCGGGCAAAAACGTGGTTACGACGATTGATGTAAATATTCAGAAGATCATCCGCACGGCGATCGAGAATTACAATGAGCGGATTCATGTCCAGAACGGCGCGGACGAATCGGACACTGGGACGAACCGTCAGACAAAAGCAGCAAAGAATATCGGCGTTGTCGTGATGGATCCGAACAATGGAGAGATTCTTGGTATGGATTCTTCCGACTGGTATGACCTGAACAATCCAAGAGATCTGACACCGTTCTATTCGCAGGAAGAAATTGATGCGATGAACGATAACGAGACAATGGAGGCTTTGAGTGCCATCTGGAAAAACTACTGTATTTCCGATGCATACGAGCCAGGTTCCACGGCAAAACCGATGAACGTGGCGGCGGCATATTCCCTCGATGTAATCGATGATGATACCCTGTTTGACTGTGAGGGGTTTGAGACGATTGCAGGGCAGATGATCCGTTGCGGAGCTTATCCGGGAACACATGGCGTACAGACACCGGCCGATGTACTGAAAAACTCCTGCAACGCTGGTATGATGCAGATCGGACAGAAGATGGGAGCAGCGGAATTTCTCCGCTATCAGGATATTTTCGGTTTCGGCAGTCTGACGGGAATTGACCTGCCGGGTGAGGCGTACGGCCTGGTTCACACGGAGGATACCATGGGACCGACCGAGCTTGCAACGAGTACATTCGGACAGGGCTACACCGTGACGATGGTACAGCAGGCAGCTGCGTTTTCCTCCCTGATCAACGGAGGCAATTATTACCAGCCGCATGTGATGAAGACGATCACGGACAGCACAGGAGCCGTTGTTGAGAGCAATGAGCCGAATCTGGTGCGTCAGACGGTTTCCGCGGAAATCAGCGATAAAATGAGAAGTTTCCTCCAGGGAGTCGTGACCGATGGAAGCGGCCAGAGTGCAAAGGTTGCCGGTTACACGATGGGAGGAAAAACAGGTACCGCACAGAAGTATCCGCGAGGCAATGGAAAATATCTTGTTTCCTTTATCGGATTTGCACCGGTAGAAAACCCGAAAGCTGTTGTTTACGCGATTGTGGACGAGCCGGATGTAGAAAATCAGGCGAACAGTGTGCTGGCACAGGAGATCGTAAAAGAGATCTACACAGAACTGCTGCCGTATTTGAACGTATTCCCGGATGATACGGACGGTGTGACGGGCGAAGGCTCCGAGACCGGAACGGATGATCCAAACGTAGCGGCACCGGTACAGGAAGACGATACGGAAAACAGTGCTGAAAACAGCAATATCGAGAACGGCGGTCTGACAAACGCCGAGCTGGATCTCATCAATGAAGAGTAAAAAAACATAAAAAACAAAAGACATAACCCCATAGCAGTTTCCATATAGTGTTATCATAATGGATTCGGCTATGGGGTATTCTATGCGTAAAAACAAAACGTATCACCGGAAAAAGGCGGTTCTTCTGTGGGTACTCTGCATGGGAATGATGGTCGGACTTGCCGGGCGGCTGGTGTATCTGTGTGTGTTCCGGTCCGTCTATTATTCCGAGAAGGCGGATGATCTGCACGAGCGGGAGCGCGGGATCAAGGCGGCGCGCGGCCGGATTCTTGATGCAAACGGGGAAGTTCTCGCGGCAAACCGCACGGTCTGTACGATTTCCGTGATCCACAGCCAGATCGAGGAGCCGGAGGCGGTGATTGCGATGCTGGTAAAAGAGCTTGGAATTTCGGAGGAGACGGCGCGGAAACGCGTGGAGAAGCGGTCTTCAATCGAGCGTGTCAAGACGAATGTGGACAAGAAGAAGGGTGATACCATCCGGTCGTACGGATACGCGGGGGTAAAAGTGGATGAGGATTTCAAGCGGTATTACCCCAAAGGGAAGCTGGCGTCGCGCGTTATCGGCTTCACCGGAGGCGATAATCAGGGCATCATCGGGCTGGAGGTGGAATATGAGGAAATTTTAAAAGGAATCAACGGAAAAATCCTGACGACAACGGATGCGCGCGGGATTGAGCAGAACGGCATCGGGGAGAGCCGCCAGGAGCCGGTGGCGGGAAGGGACTTAAAGGTCAGCCTGGATGTCAATATCCAGGCGTACTGCCAGCAGGCAGCGGAAAAGGCGATGGCAGAAAAACAGGCGGACAGCGTCTCGATTCTTCTTATGAATCCGCAGAACGGAGAAATCTATGCCTGTGTCAATGTGCCGGAGTTCGACCTCAACGATCCGTTCACGCTGCAGCAGGATACAACGGGACTTTCGGAAAAAGAAATTCAGGATCTGCTGAACCAGATGTGGCGGAATGCCTGCATCAACGATACGTACGAGCCGGGATCTACCTTTAAGATCATCACGATGTCGGCGGGACTTTCGGAGGGTGTTGTGTCGCCGAACGATTCGTTTTTCTGTCCCGGCTACAAAATCGTGGAGGACCGCCGGATCCACTGCCACAAGCGGACGGGACACGGAGCCGAAAACTTCGTGCAGGGCGCGCAGAACTCGTGCAACCCGGTGTTCATTGAAGTGGGGCTGCGGCTCGGTGTGGAAAAGTTCTGTGATTACTTCCGGAATTTCGGTCTGATGGAAAAGACAGGGATCGATCTGCCGGGCGAGGCATCGACGATTATGCACAAGGAGGAAAACATCGGAGAGGTTGAGCTTGCGACGATGGCATTCGGCCAGTCCTTCCAGATCACGCCGATCCGCCTGGCGGCGACGGTCTCTGCGCTCGTCAACGGCGGAAAAATGGTGACGCCGCATGTCGCAACGGATGTGCTCGATGAAGAAGGAAATGTTGTAAAGCATCTGAATTTTCCGGAAAAAGAAGGGGTTCTTTCGGAAGAAACTTCCAGGACGGTGCGCGAAATTCTGGAAAGCGTCGTTTCAGAAGGGTCTGGAAAGAATGCGTACCTCGAGGGATATTCCATCGGCGGAAAGACGGCAACTTCGCAGACACTTCCGCGGAGCGCCAACCGCTATATTTCCTCATTCCTCGGCTTCACCCCGGCGGAGCATCCGACGGTGCTGGGGCTTTGCATTATCCGCAATCCGCAGGGCGTCTACTACGGCGGAACGATCTGCGCGCCGGTGATCCGCGATATCTTTTCCAATGTACTTCCGTATCTCGGTATTGGACACAATTCTCAGGAAACCTGAGAATTGTGTCCTTCGCAGTCCTCATTTAAAGTTTTGCTTCGCAAAAGGAGGGCTGCTCACACCTGAATCACTTTCTTACGCAGCGAAACAGCAAGTGTTTCACTGCTGAGCGAACCGTAACTTGGATTATAAAAGAAGGTTGCGAAACAGAACAAAAAGCTATATACTGAATAGGCTGGAGAAAATATTTTGACATGCCTGTTCCGTACACAATCCGTACAAAAAGGAAGAGGTGCGTCTATGAAAAGAGAAATGATCCTGCCGGTTCTTCTTTCCTTTGGCATCAGCCTGGCGCTGGGGCCGGTTCTGATCCCGTTTCTGCGAAAAGTCAAAGCGGGGCAGAAGGAGCGGGAAGAGGGTGTGCCGAGCCACCAGAAAAAAGCGGGAACCCCGACGATGGGCGGCGTGATGTTTCTGGCGGCGTTTACCGCAGTTTCCCTCCTTTTCCGGAAAGAGGGAGCGGAAGTGGTTCCGGTGCTGTTTCTGACGCTTGGTTTTGGCCTGATCGGCTTTCTCGATGACTATCTGAAAGTCGTGCTGCACCGCAGCGACGGGCTGTACCCGAAGCAGAAAATGGCACTGCAGGCAGTGATTACAGCAGTCTTTCTGTGGTATTTGGCGCGTTTTTCCGGAATTTCCCTCCGGATGCGCATTCCGTTCCTTCCAGGCAAAGAGCTGGACGCAGGGATTTTTACGATTCCGTTTCTCGCCTTTGTGATTCTTGGAACGGTCAACGGTGTCAACTTTACCGACGGCCTTGACGGACTGGCGGCGAGTGTGACGATTTTAAATGCTGTTTTCTTTTCCGTGGCATCGATCGGCCTCGGAAACGGTGTTTCCCCATCCCCGCTTGCGGTTATCGGGAGTCTGCTGGGGTTTCTGGTATTCAATGTATTTCCTGCCCGCGTCTTTATGGGCGATACCGGAAGTCTGGCACTCGGCGGTTTCGTCTCGGGAATGGCGTGTTTCTTACGTCTCCCCTTATTTCTGCCGCTTGTGGGATTCATTTATATGATGGAGATTCTCTCTGTGATCCTGCAGGTGTCATTCTTCAAACTGACGAAGGGAAAACGGATCTTCAAGATGACGCCGATCCATCACCATTTCGAGCTGATGGGCTGGTCGGAGACACAGATTGTGACGGTGTTTGCTACAATCACAGCGATACTATGCCTGATCGCATTGATGGGGCTTTAAAATATGGAGGTAATCAAACATGATTTTCGCAGGAAAAAAAGTACTGGTTTTCGGAACCGGAAAGAGTGGAATTGCAGCGGAGGAGCTGCTGCACAAGAAAGGTGCTTCTGTCGTTCTTTACGATGGAAATGACAAACTCGAAAAAGAAGAAATCTTAAAAAAATTAGAGAGCCGTGACAGCGTGGAAGTTGTCTTAGGCGAGCTCCCGGAGGAGATGCTCGACAGCCTTGATCTTGTCGTTTTAAGCCCGGGCGTTCCGACGGATCTGCCGGTTGTCCTTAAAATGAAAGAAAAAGAGATCCCGGTCATCGGTGAAGTGGAGCTGGCGTATCAGGTAAGCCGCGGAAAAGTGCTTGCGATTACCGGTACCAACGGAAAGACTACCACAACATCACTGCTCGGCGAGATCATGAAAGCATATCAGCCGGAAGTAAAAGTGGTCGGAAACATCGGAACCCCGTACACATCCGCAGCACTCGACACGACAGATGATACCGTAACGGTTGCCGAGATCAGCAGCTTCCAGCTGGAAACCATCAAAGAGTTCCATCCGGCGGCAAGTGCGATCACAAACATTACCGAGGATCATCTGAACCGCCATCACACGATGGAAGAGTATATCCGCGTGAAAGAGTGTATCACCGAAAATCAGACGATGGATGATCTCTGTGTGCTGAATTATGAGGACGAAATCCTGCGCCCGTTCGGCGAAAAACTGATGACAGAGAAGAAAGTACAGGTGATGTACTTCTCGAGTCTGCGTGCGTTAAAGGACGGCATCTATTATCAGGACGGCGAAATCCGCATTGCAAAGAACGGCGAGACGGAGCTTCTGACCAGAACCGACGACTTAAAACTGCTCGGCCTACATAATTTTGAAAACGTCATGGTTGCTTCTGCGATGGCACTTCATGCAGGCGTGCCGATGGAAACTGTCCGCAAAGTCATTCAGGAGTTTGCAGGGGTAGAGCACCGCATCGAGTATGTCTGCGAGAAGGACGGCGTGGCATATTACAACGATTCCAAGGGAACGAATCCGGATGCGGCCATCAAAGGCATCCAGGCGATGAACCGCCCGACTCTGCTGATCGGCGGCGGCTACGACAAGCAGTCCACCTACGAAGAGTGGATTCAGGCATTCGATGGAAAGGTACGCTTCCTGGTTTTGATCGGAGATACGAAAGAGAAGATCGCAAAAGCGGCAAGAAGCGTCGGATTCAACGACATTATCATGGCAGACAACTTAAAAGAAGCCGTACAGATCTGCCACGACAAGGCAAATGCAGGGGATGCGGTTCTTCTTTCCCCGGCCTGCGCAAGCTGGGATCAGTTTAAGAGCTACGAGCAGCGCGGTGAGCTGTTTAAGGAGTACGTAAGAGCACTGTAAAAACGTCATATCAGGAAACTATCCCGCATAAGCTGAAAAAGAGCGAACGGCGGGTGTGGCGCGGATGCGGAAGGAAAAAGAGAAAAAAATAGATGGGACGCTGCTGGTGACGGTATGGATTCTGCTTGGCCTTGGCCTTGTGATTCTGTACAGCGCCAGCGCGTATAACGGCCGGGTCAGATTCCATGACCCGGCTTATTATTTCAAGAAGCAGCTCTTTGCAAGTGCGCTCGGTGTGATCGGTATGTATGCGGTTGCAAAAATAGATTACCGGCGGCTGTTTGCACTGGCACCGTGGTTTTATGCGGCTTCCCTTGCGCTCTCGACGGCGGTGCTCTTTTTCGGAAGTGAGTACAACGGCTCGAAGCGGTGGTTAAAGCTTGGCCCCTTATCGTTCCAGCCCTCGGAATTTGCCAAGATGGCGGTGATTCTCTTCCTGCCCTGGGTGATGGAGCACACGAAAGGCCGGTCCGACAGTCTCTGGTTTATGACAAAGGCGGTGCTGTGCACCCTGCCGATTGCAGCGCTTGTCGGAAGCAATAACTTAAGTACGGCGATTATTTTGCTCGGAATCTGTGCATTTCTGATCTTTATTTCACATCCGGGCTACCTGCCGTTTCTCGGAATCGGAGGCGCCGGCATCGGGTTTATTGCCGTTTTTCTGATGATGGAGAGCTACCGCCTCGAACGCCTTGCCATCTGGCGCAACCCGGAGGCGTACGAGAAGGGGTTCCAGACCATTCAGGGACTCTATGCGATCGGCAGCGGGAGAATCTTTGGCTGCGGGCTTGGAAAAGGCCTGCAGAAGCTTGGCTTTGTGCCGGAAGCGCAGAATGATATGATCTTTTCGATTATCTGTGAGGAGGGCGGACTGTTCGGCGCCTGCCTGGTGATCGCCGTGTTTGCGGTGCTGATCTGGCGCTTGATGGTTATTTCGATCCATGCGCGGGATCTTGGCGGAGCACTGATTGCGGGCGGAATTATGGGGCATATTGCGCTTCAGGTGATTCTGAACATCGCGGTTGTGACAAATACGATTCCGAATACCGGCATTACGCTGCCTTTTATCAGTTACGGCGGCACCTCCGTGTTGTTTCTGCTCGGCGAGATGGGGCTTGCCCTGTCGGTCTCGAGGGACACCGATTAAAAAGGCGGAAAAGCGCTGCAGAACGGGAACAAAACGGGAGTGTAATGCATACCGTAAAAAGAGAGGCCGGATGGGAGAGAACAGGTGGGAGTATATCAGATTCTCGGCGGAAGGCGGCTTTGCGGAACGGTAACAGTCCAGGGTTCCAAAAATGCCGTTCTTCCCATGATCGCGGCGGCGGTTCTGACAAAAGAGGAGGTCGTGCTGGAAGGCTGCCCGAAGATTTCCGATGTGGAGGATATGGCGGAGATTGTAAGAAGCCTTGGCGGAACAGTCTGGTGGGAGAGGAATGCGCTCCACCTGAACTGTGAAAAGATCGAAAAAAGCCGTGTGGAGGGAGCGCTTTCGAAGAGACTGCGCGCCTCTCTTTTGTTTCTGGGAAGTCTTCTTGCAAGGACAGGGGAGGCATACCTTGCAGGGGCCGGCGGCTGCCGGATCGGAAAGCGGCCGACGGACCTGCATCAGAGGGCAATGGAGCTTCTGGGAGCCGAGGTCTTCGAGGAGGACGGCACCATTCGGGCAAAGGCAGATCATCCGAAAGGAGCCGTGCTCTGCTTTCCGAAAAAGAGTGTCGGGGCGACGGAAAATGCGGTTCTTTTTGCTGTCGGAGCGGAAGGTGCAACAAGGCTGGAGCACTGTGCGCGGGAGCCGGAAGTGGTTCATCTCTGCCGGTTTCTTAAGGCCATGGGAGCGGAGATTACCGGCGAGGGGACGGAGCAGATTACCGTTTACGGAAGGCAGGGAAAGAGACTGCTGTCCGGCTGCCGGTATCGTGTTCCGGGTGACCGGATCGCGGCAGGGACGTATCTTCTGATGGGCGCGGCGACGCGGGGGCACCTGACGCTTTCCGGCGCGCCGCTGGACGAAATGGGGGCGGTTCTGTCCCTCTATCAGAAAATAGGTGGACAATATACAAGGAAGAGTGGTACACTGGTAGCAGACAGCAAAAACGTGCAGCATGCTGTTCCGTACGTGGAGACAGAGGAATATCCCGGTTTTCCGACGGATCTGCAGTCGCTGTATCTGGCGGCAGCGATGACGCTGGAAGGAAAGAGTTGTATCTGTGAAAATGTATTTGAGGACCGCCTCCGGACGGCAGAGGAGCTGCAGAAAATGGGCGGTACGCTGCAGATCTGCGGAAAATGGCTGACGGCCGAAAAAAGCCGTCTGCACGGTGCAGAAGTTGTTTCCCAGGATCTTCGGGGCGGCGCGGCACTCGTATCGGCGGCGCTTGCCGCAGAAGGATTTTCCACAATCCGGCAGACAGAACTGATTGAGCGGGGGTATGAACGGTTTCCAGAAACGCTCCGGGAACTCGGAGCCAAGATTATCGTAGAAAAAGAAATATGAGACAGAAAAAAAACAGAAAAAAGAAGAAAAACAGAAAAATACGGATTCTGACCGGGGTGGTGCTTGGCGTCGGCCTTGCAGGTGCCTTGTTTTTTAATGTGTTCAAAATCCGCAATATCCAGGTGGCGGGGAACACCCGGTATACAAAAGATGAAATCAAAGAGATGGTCGCGGACGACAAGTGGATGAAAAACACGGTGCTTCTTACGACGTTTCATTCGAAGGTTGATATGAGCGATATTCCTTTTATGAACTCCGTGGAGTTTACGTTTGTAAGCTATGACACCATCTGCATCCAGGTAAATGAGAAAAAAGTGGTCGGTTATGTCGAGTACGAAGGCCAGAAGGTCTATTTTGACAAGAACGGCATCGTGCTGGAGTGCGTGGACGAGGAGCAGGAAACACCTGCGGAGGGTGAGCCTTCCGACGGAACCGCCTCCGATGGAACGAGTGCGGATGGATCCCTTACGAGTGAGTCGCTTGCATCCGAAAGCGTATCATCCGATGGCACAGCATCCGAAAGCAGTACGTCCGACGGTGCGCTCTCGGCGGATACGATTAAAAGTGCACGTGTGACAACGACAGACTTTCAGCCGACCCTTTCCGATGTTCCGCTTGTAACAGGACTTACGTTTGACTATGTGACCGTGAACAAGCAGCTCCCGGTTGAAAAACCGGCAGTTTTCCGCACCATGCTCGCACTTACGAGAATGACGGAGAAATACAATATCACGCCGGACAGTGTGGAATTTAATGAGAACAGCGAAATTATTCTGCATTACTATGATACCGTGCGGATTCTGCTTGGAACCGATACGGCGTTAGAAGAAAAGATGACGCGCGTAGCAGCAATCCTGCCGAGCCTTTCCGGTCTTTCCGGAGAACTCCATATGGAGGATTACAAGGACGGCGACAGCAGCTTTGTCTTCTCGAAAGATGTATAAGAGGAAAGGAAAGCCGTCAAAAAAATGCAATAATCCTGAATTTTTTATGAAATACGAAAAAAACAGTTGATTATTTTCCGAAGAAATTATATTATATCTTTATGTATGACCATCAGAATATCAGACTATTTTGAGATAGACAGCAGTTCATAATCAAAAGGAGGAAGTTGAAATTGTTAGAGATCATGACAAATGAGGCAGAATCATCTGCAAAGATTATCGTAATCGGTGTAGGTGGTGCAGGAAATAATGCTGTAAATAGAATGGTGGAGGAATCCATCGGCGGCGTTGAATTCGTTGGAATCAACACCGATAAACAGGCGCTGACCCTCTGTAAGGCACCTACCATTCTCCAGATCGGCGAGAAGCTGACCAAGGGACTGGGCGCAGGAGCAAAACCTGAGGTTGGAGAGAAAGCAGCCGAGGAGAGCATCGAAGAGCTCAAACAGATCATGGAAGGCGCTGATATGGTATTCGTCACCTGCGGTATGGGCGGCGGAACCGGAACAGGTGCAGCGCCGGTTGTAGCAGGCGTTGCAAAAGAAATGGGCATTCTGACTGTCGGCGTTGTAACAAAACCGTTCAAATTCGAGGCAAGAACCCGTATGAGCAATGCGCTGATGGGAATCGAAAAACTCGAGGAAAACGTAGATACCCTGATCGTGATCCCGAACGACAAACTTCTTGAAATCGTAGACCGCCGGACAACCATGCCGGAGGCATTAAAGAAAGCAGACGAGGTTCTGCAGCAGGCCGTACAGGGCATCACAGACCTGATCAACCTGCCGGCACTCATCAACCTCGACTTCGCAGATGTTCAGACCGTTATGACCGACAAGGGTATCGCCCACATCGGTATCGGCGAGGCAAAGGGCGACGACAAAGCGCTCGAGGCTGTACAGCAGGCTGTTTCCAGTCCGCTGCTTGAGACCACCATCGAGGGTGCAAGCCACGTTATCATCAACATTTCTGGAGATATCTCCCTTATGGATGCAAACGATGCTGCAAGTTACGTACAGAATCTGGCTGGAGAGGATGCAAACATCATCTTCGGTGCTATGTATGATGATTCTGTTACCGATACAGCGAAGATCACCGTTATCGCAACAGGCCTCAACGATGCAACGGCGAAACAGGCAAGCGTATCCCGCAAAGAGCCGGCAGATGCAAGAAAGAGCGCATTTTCCAGCAGCAGCTTCTCTGCACAGGCAGCCGCTCCGGTACACACTGCTCCGAAAGCTTCCGCTCCGGTGCAGCCACAGGTTCAGGTGCAGCCGCAGGTACAGGCTCAGCAGACCATGACAAGCAATGTTCCGAAAAAGGACATCCAGATCCCGGATTTCTTAAGAAACCGCAGATAAGCAAAGAATAATAAGCAAATAACGAATTTGCATCGACACGCCGCAGACCGAAAATGTTGCGGCGTGTCGAAGTTTGTTGATCAAAAAAGAAGGTCATTCTTCCGAAAACGACAAAAAATTCACCCCCTTCCGTCTATAATAGGGTCTGTTAGAAATTCAGACCATGCAAAAGGCGCAGGGGGTGTTTTTTTGCACTATGAGATCTTTCTGGATCTTCTCTTTGCAGAGAATCTTCTGCTGAATTATACTATTCTGCGTCTTTCCTCCTTTCTTCTGAAACGATCTGCCACGCGAAGAAGGAGTTTTGCGGCAGCCGCGCTCGGCGCCGGCTATGCGGTGCTGTATGCCGTGTTTGCACGGTATCTGCCGGGTGCGCTGCTCGCCCTGGTCGGAATCGGAATTACAACAGGGATGGTGAAATCTGGCTGCAGAATCACGACAGTACGGGATCTTGCGGTGGGAATGGCAGGCTATATACTGTCCGGTTTTCTGATCGGCAGTGCATACCGCCTGTTCCGGGAGCTGATGCCGGGAAGGGGAATTCTTCTTTTTCTTCTTTCCGGGAGTGCCGCATATGCGGGAACGCTCCTCCTGCTGAAGATCCGAAAGGAGATGCTCCTGGAACACGCCAGGCAGGTTACGGTACAGCTTGTGCAGAATGGGAAATGGAAAAAAGTAAAAGGACTGTACGACACGGGCAATACTTTGCGGGATGCCACAACCAAAAAGCCGGTCTCGGTCGTACCGTACACTGTGATACTCGAATTGTTCCCGGACGAAATGCGGACAGGGATTGCGGCGCTTGCAAAGCATCAGATGGTGCCGGAGCCGGAACAGCTTCTTGCGCTGCAGCCCCGTTACATACCGTTTCGCGGACTGGAAGGCCGGGGCTTTCTGCCGGTGATCCGGATCTCGGAAATGATTCTTGTGACAGAACATACAGCCAGGCACATAAGCGGACCGCTGATTGCGCTTGGCGGAGAAAATAGTTCATCTCCCAGGGGCTATGAAATAATTTTGCATCCAGATCTCATGGAAGGACAGGAGGAATGAAGTATGCTGCAGGCTGCACTGCCAAACGGATTCCGGCTTCGTATGCTGCCGCGGTCCGTGCCGGCTGTATTTCGTCAGACAGGGGAAATTTTTTATATCGGGGGCACAGATGTTCTCCCGGCGCCTCTGGAGGGCCAGGCGGAGGCGGACGCGATCGCCGGGCTTTCCGATCCGGAAAACGAGACGGCAAGGAGCGAGCTGATCGAACACAATCTGCGCCTTGTCGTCTACATTGCACAGAAATTTGACAACACGGGAGTCGGTGTGGAGGATCTGATCTCGATTGGGACGATCGGCCTCATCAAGGCGATCAACACGTTCAATCCGGAGAAAAAGATCAAGCTCGCCACGTACGCGTCCCGGTGCATCGAGAACGAGATTCTGATGTATCTGCGGAGAAATAACAAGACACGGATGGAGGTCTCGATCGATGAGCCGCTCAATGTAGACTGGGATGGAAATGAGCTTCTTTTGTCGGATATCCTCGGAACGGAGGAGGATGTGATCTATCAGGGGCTCGAGCAGGAGGCGGAACATCGCGTGCTGGGAAGCGCAATCAGCAAGCTCTCTGAGCGGGAGCAGGTGATCGTGAAACTCCGGTTTGGCATCAATATGCCAGAGGGGCGGGAGAAAACGCAGAAAGAAGTCGCGGATCTTCTCGGGATTTCCCAGTCGTATATCTCGCGGCTGGAAAAACGGATTATGAAGCGGCTGCGGAAAGAGATTGCGCGGTATGAATAGAGCATAAAAATGCCCTGCCCGGAGGAAAAACCATTGTTTTGGTCCCGGGCAGGACATGATTTGCTGCTTGTTTTAAGAAATGATCGTTTTATCGTGTTTCAAAACGGCATACGCTGCAGGCGTGCGGAGCAAGAGAAGCAGAAAAACCGCCGTTTAAAGAAAGTGCTTTACCGCTCCAGAGTTCTTTCGCCGCAACAGACTCCAGTGGGCAGTCTGCATCGGCAAGTGTGGAAGAAACCGTCTGCGGTGCATCCGAAAGATTAAAAAGTGCAACGTAGGTTGTTCCGGTTGTGTCATCCTTTGCATACCACACAGCTTCATTGTCTGTACGCGTGATCTGATGCGGACGAACGGACGGAGGCAGCATCGCGAGAATATCCGTGTTCGTAAGAAGTGCCAGTGTATCGTCATCGAGAAGCGTCATTTCGGCACCGAGCATCAGTGGAGAGCCGAAGAGACACCAGAGTGTCATCATCGTTTTCTGCTCATCCGGGGTAAAATACGTATGATGTTCTGTAGCAAAACCTTTTCCGAGTTCGCCAAGCGGCAGCATATCACAGTCCGGATAACAGCCGGCAGAGACGTGGCTCTGCCAGAGCTCGCAACGCTGGAACATATCCTTTAACTGTGCCCAGTTGTCCCAGAAATCATCGGTGATGCGCCAGAGATTCGCGTGCTTTTCATAGAACCATGCTTTCTCTATGAGCGCAGGTCCCGGAGACAGAGAGAGGACGATCGGCCGTCCGCATTTTTGGATGGCATTCGAGAGCATCTCGATCTCATGCGCAGCTGCAAACGGATTTTTGTGCATGTTGGTATTACAGATATCATCGCATTTAATGTAATCAACACCCCAGGAAGCGTAGAGCTCCAGCAGGGAATCATAGTAAAGCTGTCCTTCCGGAAGATCGCGTACACCGTACATATCCGGATTCCAGCCGCAGATGACCGTAGGATCGGCAACGTGTTCAGCACCAAGAGAACTGTTCTTGATCTTTCCGTGATGATGTGCAGCGATTCGCGGAATACCGCGCATGATGTGAATTCCGAATTTCAGCCCCAGACTGTGTACATAGTCGGCAAGTGGTTTAAAGCCGGAACCGTCTGCAGAAGATGGAAAACGTTCGGGATCCGGCAGCAGACGGGAGTATTCGTCCATTTCCAGTTCAGAGAATGGAATATACTGATACCGGTCGCGCATGGAACCGGCCTTTTTTGCATACCACTGGATATCCACTACAATATACTCCCAGCCATATGCTTTTAAGTGCTTTGCCATATAGTCGGCATTTGCCTTTACCGCAGCCTCGTCCACGGTTGTATCATAGTAATCGTAGCTGTTCCAGCCCATCGGTGGGGTTGGTGCACATGTATTTTTGTTTGTCAGATGCATAAGAAAAAACTCCTTTCTAAAGCAATGCTTGTTTTTTTCTGATAAGAAAAGTATAATAAAGGACATAGTGCAAAACAAGAAGACAAACCGGATAAAAGAGGTAATTTTTTGATGGAAGATCTGATCGGAGTATATGGAATCCTGGATCTGGATCACTGGCCGAACGCTCCGTTTTTGCTGCTGGACGGCGGGGTGGAAAAGAGATGGAAGGAACCGTATGCATTTCATAATACAGACCGCGGAACATATTCCGGATGGCTGATGCAGTATACGCTTTCGGGAACAGGATGGTTTGAAAAAAACGGAAAAACGTATGAAATGCGTCCCGGGAGAGGATTTTTGTGTCAGATTCCGGAGAATAGCAGATATTATCTGCATCCGGAATCCGAAGAACCATGGATTTTTCTGTATTTTCATTTTCGTGGAAGTGCAGTGTCCTATGCGGCAGAACGACTGTTTGAAAAAACAGGAGATGTTTTTTATGCGGATGCAGATAGCGAGCCAATTCGGACTGCACTGCAGATGCATCGAAAACTGAAAAACGGTTACCGGTCGGAACCGTATGAATGCGGTGTGTTTTTGTATCAGTTTTTTTGTTCTCTTCTGCGGGAGGTACAGCGTCCGGAGCGGAAGCAGACACATTTTTTTGTTCGGGAAGCGATACGGCAGATGGATACCGACTGCGCATCTGTGCAGGGGATTGAACAGCTGGCAGAACAGAGCCGGGTTTCCTTTGCCCATTTTACGAGATGCTTCCGGGAGGAAACAGGCGTTTCTCCCATGCAGTATCTTCAGGAAGCGAGAATTCGCAAAGCGATGACGCTGCTCTTGAATACCGGAAAGAGTGTGGAAGAGATTGCAGCAGAAACCGGATTTTCCAGTGGAAACTATTTTGGAAAAGTATTCCGTCACCATATGGGAATCTCGCCGTCGGCATACCGGAAAGAACGGCAGAACGGTGCTGTCTGAAGTCTTGGTTTTGTACGAAGATGTACTTGCGGAGAAATTCCGGGAGTATGGAAGAAAAAAGGGAGGAACAAAAAGAAATGGAACGAGAAACATTCCAATCGCGCCTTGGCTTTCTTCTGCTTTCGGCAGGATGTGCCATCGGCATCGGAAATGTATGGAAATTTCCGTATATGGTAGGAAACAACGGAGGCGGCATTTTCGTGCTGTTTTACCTGCTGTTCCTTGCCATCATGGGAGTTCCGATTCTGTCGATGGAGCTTGCCATCGGAAGAGGAAGCAAAAAGAGTACCGTGCGCGCGTATGGGGAACTGGAAAAGAAAGGGCAGAAGTGGCATATCCACGGATACGTTGCCCTCATCGGAAACTATCTGCTGATGATGTTCTACACCGTCGTTGCAGGCTGGATGCTGTACTATTTCTACAGCTTTTTAATCGGAAAATTCAGCGGCCTGACAGGCGACGCCGTAACCGGAAAATTCAACGAGATGCTTTCATCTCCGTCGATTCTTGTCATTACCATGCTGATTATTACAATTGCAGGCTTTCTGATCTGTTCGGTGGGTCTGCAGAACGGCGTGGAGCGTGTTACAAAGGTGATGATGATCGTGTTGATGGTCATCATGATTTTCCTTGCGGTTTACAGCTTTACGATGCCGGGTGCCAAAGAGGGACTGAAATTCTATCTGGTGCCGGATATGCAGCAGATCGAACAGGTGGGACTGTTCCACATTATCACAAACGCGATGAGCCAGGCATTTTTTACGCTGAGCCTTGGTATCGGCGCGATGCTGATTTTCGGCAGCTACTTAAACGGCGGAAAATCCCTGCTCGGCGAGGCAGTCAGCATTGCAGCGCTCGATACGTTTGTAGCGATTACCGCAGGCCTCATCATTTTCCCGGCGTGCTTCTCCTACAACGTACAGCCGGACAGCGGCCCGAAGCTGATCTTTATGACGCTGCCGCACATTTTCACCTCGATGAAGGGCGGACGGATTTTCGGAAGCTTCTTCTTCCTGTTCCTGTTCTTTGCGGCGCTGTCTACCATCATCGCTGTATTTGAGAATATCATGTGCTGTTTTTCTGAGATTTTCGGCGTTTCCAGAAAACAGTCAGCCATCATCAACTGCATTCTGGTGATCTTAGGATCCCTGCCGTGTGCACTCGGCTACAATGTGTGGTCCGGATTCCAGCCGCTCGGCGCAGGAAGCACCGTTCTTGATCTTGAGGACTTTATCGTCAGCAACCTTCTGCTGCCGGTCGGCTCTCTGATTTACCTTCTGTTCTGTACTTCAAAATGGGGCTGGGGCTTCAAAAACTACCAGGCAGAGGCAAATAAGGGCGGGGGCCTGAAAGTGCCGGACTGGGTACGGGTTTATCTTTCTTATATTCTGCCGTTGCTGCTTCTGGTATTAATTGTCCAGGGACTGATCGGATAAGACAGGAACAAAAAGGTCAATATCAGACGAAAAAAAGATAAGAAAAGAACTGGAAAAAAAGCCAGGAATACGAGATAATAAAAGACAAGAGACCAGAACAGGTGCCGGGACCCGGAAGTATCAGGTGTCCCGGCACTTGTCGGATCAGAAAGGATACAGGAGAAAGGGGAACAAAATGGGAAAATTTACACCACTGGATTTCGAAAAATACGCAGCGCTTGCCCGTCAGGCAGCAGCAGAGGGATGTGTCCTTCTGAAAAATGACAACGAGGCGCTTCCGCTTCGCAAGGGGGATAAAGTAGCCGTTTTCGGAAGAATTGCATTCCATTATTATAAGAGCGGACTGGGCTCCGGCGGACTCGTCAACACCAAATATGTGGTTGGCATTCTGGATGCCTTAAAAGAAGAAAAAGACATCACGCTCGATGAGAATCTTCTTGGAACATATGAGAAATGGATCGAGGAAAATCCATACGACGAAGGCCAGGGCTGGGGAAAAGTGCCGTGGTCCCAGAAAGAGATGGAGCTCACCGACGAGATTGTGGAGAGCGCAAAAGGCGCCGATGCAGCTATTGTTGTTGTAGGCCGTACCGCAGGTGAGGACCAGGACAACAAAAACGAGGCGGGCAGTTATCTCTTGACAGATACCGAGCGTGAGATGGTAGAGAAAGTCAGCAAAGCGTTTGCAAGAACGATCGTTGTGCTGAATGTCGGAAATATCATCGACATGAAATGGGTGAAAGAGTGCAATCCTGCAGCCGTTCTCTACGTATGGCAGGGCGGTCAGGAAGGTGGAAACGGCGTTGCCGATGTGCTGATGGGAAGAGTCAGCCCGTGCGGTAAACTGACGGATACCATCGCAGAAAATATTGAGGATTATCCGTCGACCAGCTGCTTTGGCGATCTGGTAAGAAACGAATACAAAGAGGATATCTATGTAGGATACCGCTACTTTGAGACTTTTGCAAAAGACAAAGTATTATATCCGTTCGGATTTGGTCTTTCCTACACAACCTTTACAGTAACCGCAGAGGCGAAAGAGAAAGACGTCGATCAGGTAACCGTAACGGCAACCGTAGAGAATACCGGAAAAACGGCCGGTAAAGAAGTTGTTCAGGTATACATAAAAGCTCCACAGGGCGTTCTTGGAAAACCGGCCCGCGCACTCGTCGGCTTTGCAAAGACCGGTATTTTAGCTCCTGGAGCAAAAGAGACCGTGACCATCAATGTGGCAAAAGAAAGCTTCGCATCCTATGATGACAGCGGTGCAACGGGACACAAATCCTGCTACGTACTCGAAGAGGGCAGCTATGAGTTTTATGTCGGAAGCGATGTCAGAAGTGCAGCTTTCGCAGGCGCTTACGAGCAGCCGTTTAAAGTTGTTGAGACGCTGACCGAGGCAATGGCGCCGGTCGAAGCGTTTGAGCGTATGAAAGCCGTTGCAGGTGAGGACGGCACATTAAAACCGGGATACGAGGCAGCTCCGCTGCGCACCGTAGATCCGGCAAAACGCATGAAAGAGAACCGCATGGAGCCGATTCCGTACACCGGAGACAAAGGCTATAAGCTGGGCGATGTGCTGGATAAGAAAGTAACCATGGAAGAATTCGTGGCACAGCTTTCCGATGATGATCTGATCTGCATGTTCCGCGGCGAGGGTATGTGCAGCCCGAAAGTAACGCCTGGAACCGCAGCTGCTTTTGGCGGCCTGACACCGGAATTACAGGAGTTTGGCATTCCGGCATCCTGCTGTACCGACGGTCCTTCCGGACTTCGTTTTGACTGCGGAACAAAAGCCTTCTCCATGCCAAACGGTACGCTGCTTGGCTGTACGTTCGATCTTCCGCTGGTAGAAGACCTGTACGAGATGGCAGGACGCGAAATGAGACAGAACCGTGTTGATGCGCTTCTCGGACCTGGTATGAATATTCACAGAAATCCGTTAAACGGACGTAACTTTGAGTATATTTCCGAGGATCCGTACCTGACCGGATGGATCAGTGCTGTACAGATTCTTGGTATGGAAAAATCCGATGTAACCGGAACCATCAAACACTTCTGCGGTAATAACCAGGAGTCGAAGCGCCACACCGTAAATGCGGTTGTTTCCGAGCGTGCACTGCGTGAGATCTATCTGAAAGGATATGAAATTGCAGTCAAAGAAGGCGGCGCAAGATCCATTATGAGTACATATGGACCGGTCAACGGTATCTGGACCGCAGGAAACTACGATCTGTTAACCACCATTCTCCGTGGTGAGTGGAACTACGATGGATTTGTTATGACCGACTGGTGGGCAATGTCGAACCGTGAAGGATACGAGGCAACAAGAACGACACATGCACCGATGGTATCCGCCGGAAATGATGTCTTCATGGTATGCAATGACTGCACCGATATGAGCCAGGATGATGTGAAAGAAGCACTGGAAAAAGGTGAGATCACAAGAGGTGATCTGCAGAGAAATGCCATGAATGTCCTTCACTTCATTCTTGGAACACCATGTATTTTACGTTTCCTTGACCGCATCAGCGAGGAAGAAAAAGAAGCACAGGAGCAGCAGGGGGATAACGATTTTGTTGCAGCAGACCTGGTAACGTATGAGGCAGATCCGGAAACAGGTGATGTTGTCATTGACGCTTCCGCATGGGAAAATAAAAAAGGAACAAGCGAAGTCTGCGGTGTTTCCATTCTGGCAGATAAAATGGGAACTTATGATATCGAGATGGAAATGAAAGCAGACCTCGAAGACCTGGCACAGCTTTCCGTTACAGTATATATCGACAATATTGTAAAAACCGTTATCAGCATCCGTGGAACAAAAGGCGAGTGGATCAAAGAGACCAGAGATCTTGGCTTCTTCTTTGGATCTAATCACTATCTGAAACTGTATTTCGGTGCAAACGGCATGCAGCTTGGCAAGATTCGTCTGAAATTAAGAGAAGGCATGGAAGCGCTGAGCAAACACGAGGAATAAATAAAAAAAGAAATACAGAAAAAAACCGGAACCCGGGAGCTGCTGTTTGAAAGCGGTGCCGGGTTCCGGTTTTTCGTATGAAAGAAGATTTTTATGGAAGAAGCTGTTTTTAGTGAAGCTCGTCCTCATCCACATCAATCACATTGTCATCGTGCAGGATTTTCTGCTGGTTGATCTCGGTCTGGATGACGTTTTTGATCCGGCGTTTTGCGCGGCCCATGTAGTAGGTGGTGACAAGATCGGAAATGCCGCTGTAGACAAGGCAGATACCGATGAAAATGTTTGTGGTTGCAACGGCATCAAACGGATTGGTACAGATGATGATGCCGAGAACGCTGGTTAAAAGAGCCAGCAGGAACTCAAGCCACCATTTTTCCAGCCCTGTTTTTTTGAGGTTGAACGCCTTCTGAATGCTGAGCAGTCCGTTTGCCAGAAGGATGATACCGATGACAACCGGGATGAATGCGATTACAAGGTCACTTTCAAAGATAACGAAGCAGCCGAACAGAATCAGTACCAGGGCAACGAACAGATCGTAGCGGAAGAAAAACGGTTCGCCGCGGCTTGCAATGTAGCGGATCAACGCAACAACGCCGCCAAACAGGAGCAGTGCTCCGGCGATATAACAGATCAGCAAACTCGTTTTTACGGGGTAGACGATCAGCACGATACCTAGTATAATAGAGACAGCGGCTGAAAGCAGGAAACTGTTTTTCACATCCTGAAAAAATTGTTTCATAAGGATTCTCCTTTCCACTTGAATGTGGTTTTTCGTTTGCTTTTATAGTAGCTTTTCAAAGCAGAAAAAGCAATGGACAAATTGAAAAAAATGTACGAAGAAATGGAATCGTGAAACGGAAGAAAGAGAGGGTAAAAAAGATGCAGGACGAACAGAAAAAGTTCCAGGAGAAGCTCTCCGAATTGCTGTCATACGCCAGAGACCATGAAAATAAAGTAACGATGAAAGAAGTCAGAGACTTTTTTGAAGACTTTGCACTGGATGAGCAGAAAGTCACCTTTGTCTGCGAATATCTGACGATGGAGCAGGTCGATGTGGCAGATTATGAGCCGGGCGTCGTGCCGGAGGAGACCGAAAAAGAAAAGAAAAAACCGGAGTTTTCCGAGGAGGAGCTGCGTGCCTTACAGCAGTATCTTGACGAACTGCCGGAGACAGAAACACCGTCGGAGGAAGAAACGGCAGAGCTTTACCGGAAAGCGGCAGAGGGCGATTCCCTTGCAAAGAGCATGCTCGTGCAGCTCTGGCTTCCGAAAGTTATTGAGACCGCAAAAGAAATGCACACCCGCGATTTCTTCCTGATGGATCTGGTGCAGGAGGGAAATGTCGGACTTTTAGTAGCGCTGGAGTCCGTTGTAAAAGCTGAGACGGCGGAGCAGGCGATTGATGCGGCTGTGCGTGAGACGATCAGCGATTTCATGGAAGAACACAGAGTTCAGAAACACAAGGACAATACTGTAGTCAATAAAGTAAACCGCTTAAAAGACGCCATCGAGGAACTCTCCGACGGCGATGACATGGATTTCAGTGTGGCAGAGCTTTCCGCGTATCTTGACATGTCCGTGGAAGAGATTGAGGATATTCTGCGGATTGCAGGCGAAGAGCCGTAACAAAAGGCTGGTATTTGCACAGAAACTGTGTGAATTGGCAATAAAACAAAAGCAAAGGAGAAAAATACAATGGTACATCATATTGTTATGTGGAAATTCAAACCGGAAGTAGAGGATGCAAAGAAACCGGAGCTGAAAAAAGCGATGGCAGAGAACCTGAAAAGCCTGGTCGGCAAAGTGCCGGGACTGTTGACGGTTGACTTTGTAGAAGCACCGCTTGCATCTTCCACCCATGATATGGCACTTGTCACAACCCTGGAAAAAGCAGAGGATGTAGCTGTATATGCAAAACATCCGGAGCACGTAAAAGTAGCAGACACCTATGTACGTCCGTACACAACGGAGCGTGCGGCACTCGATTACGAAGAGTAAAAACAAGCACGGACTTTAGCTCGTTGCCCGTGTAAATAAAAAAGTATCCCGTCCCTTTTGGGGAAGCGGGATACTTTTTTTGTGCCGAGAAGATCAATTCCTGATCTGGTGAATACGTTTCATTTAAGTGTTTTTCTGTTCTTCCTTCTGCAGTTCGTCAATTGTAAGCAGCAGCTCATCGATGGAAACCTCTTCGTCCTTCGGATCTTCCGTAAATTCTCTGACCAGTTCTTCGTACGTTCTTCTTCTGTGTTCCAGCGCTTTCCGCGACCGCTCCCGCCGGATGCGGCGGACATACCGCAGGCGGAGGACAAAGAGCAGAATCAGAACGAGAAGGACAAACGGCATCGCCAGAAAAACAGGATCTGCCTTCCGGATACGGGCAAAAAGGGATGCACCGGCCGAGGCAAGATGGCGGAACCAGGAAGCGGCATGCACAGTGCTTTTCCAGAACGCTGCGAAATGGGAAGCCACAGATGAGAAGGAAACCGTGGATGATGCCGGTGCTTTGGAAATGGCCGGTTCCGGTGTCTGGGTTATGGCCGGTGTTTCGGTCGGCGTCGCAGTGGCAGTCGGCGTCGGTGTCGCCGTCGGAATCGGCTCAAAGGTTACGGCAAGCGTATGGTCCGCCTGAACATCCGAAAAAGTATAGCTGTCCGGATATTCCGTCACCGGCAGATACAAGCCGTCCACCGAGAGCTTTGCGAGCCGGAAGCCTTCGTCTGCCGTGTAGGAAACGGTTTTTTCCTCTCCGCGGGAAAATTCCCCGCCCTCGGACACTGAGCCATGCTCCGCCGCGGAAGTGGAAACCGTGAACAGATACGGAACCCGGGTGCGGTAGAACTGCACATACCGTCCACCATCTGCCTTTTTTACGTTTACAATCGCAATAAATTCCCCAGGATTTGTCTCGCAGAGGTCCTCTGGTTCATTGATGGTGATATCGTCGGAAAAGCCAAAATCAACCGTGTCGTCCGCAAGCAGTGTTTTCTGCGAGAGTGAGTATGTCTGGATAAAGTTTCCGATTCCGAGATGCATCGTCAGTGGAAAAATAAAAAAGAGATCGCCGGAAACACAGAGATCCTGAAAATTTTCCATGTAAAAATCGAAGGGATACGTGCCCCAGTCATCCACCACCTGAAGTGAGGCATCGAGGAGTTTAAAGCCGTAGCCGCCGTCCGCATCGGTCTGGATCAGATAGCCGCCGGTGGAGGGAAGATAATCAATACCGAGAATATTGTAGCTTGTCGAGAGCTGGATCCGCTCTTTCTGCTCGAGAGTATCCGGGTCGAGGCGGAAGATACATCCGTAATTGGAAGCATCCGGGCTGCTGTAGCCGCTCACGAGGATTTCATGTGTGACGGGATTGTATGCCATACCGTTTGCGTGAGCAAAGTCTGCGTCCCTTACCTGATGCGCGAGGGAATACTGCGTAACGGGATTTCCGTCTGCGTCTGTATCATTTTTATAGTAGGCAGAGACTACGTCCGGCTCTGTCGTCAGATCATTAAAATTTTCGATGCAGATGATATAATCTTCCGTCGCACAGACGGACTGCACCGCGCCGTTGCTGCCGAGAATCGGATATTCCCCGACCAGTTCCCAGGAGGCACCGGTAAACGGCGTACTGGAGGCAAAACCAGCCTGACAGAGTATGGGATGAGCGAGAAAGAGAAAAATGCCCAGAAAAAGGGCAAGAAAAAACCGGCCGGATTTCTTGCCGGTGGGAGATTTTATCGAAAAATTTGTAAATGCAAGCCGCATATGATGTGTAGGTCCTTTCTTACAGAAAAAAGGTGAACTTTTTCTGTCATCCTATCTTACCACGGAACCGGCGGAAAGTAAATGAAGGAGGGATGGAGATTTTCTTACATATCGTTTAAGAAAATGTAATAATTTTGTAGTGTTTGCCGATGCAAAGTAGTTGTAAACATTTTGCCGTCTTGGTAAAATAAACATAACAGAATTCAGAAAATTGTGAAGAAAAAGGAAAGGCAGAGAACCGATGATTAGAATCAAAGATATTGCAGACCGCGCAGGGGTCAGCCCGACGACGGTTTCGAATGTAATACACGGAAAGACAGGGCGCGTCTCAAAGGCGACGGTCGAGAAAATCAACAGGATTTTAAAGGAGATGGAGTACGTGCCGAGTATCAGCGCGCGCATGCTGGCGAACAACAGCTCCGGTCTTATTGGTGTGGCGTTTGGTTTCATGAAGAAAGGAAATGCATCTTCCTTTGAGGATCCCTTTGTGTCGGCAATGCTCGGAAATCTGGAGTATCAGATCCGGGAACACGGCTACTATATGATGCTGGTTGCGCGCCATGAGCAGGATGATCTTATGCAGCAGGCGCTCGGCTGGAATTTTGACGGCATGATTGCGATGGCTCTGAAGGAAAAGGAGATTGCAGAGCTCTCGGAACGTCTCGGAAAACCGCTGGTAACCATTGATCAGTATCTCCCGCCGGAACTTGGCGTCCGCTCCATTACGATGGATGACCGCGGCGGTGCGTACCAGATGAGTCAGTACCTGATTGGAAAGGGACATAAAAAATTTCTCTTTTTATCCGACTGCGATCTCGGTGTTGACCACTATCGGTGGCTCGGTGTGCGCCAGGCAATGGAGGAGGCGGGAATTGAGGACTTTGAAAGCCGCCATATTGTGATCCCGTGGAATCCAGAGCAGAGGGAGAAGGCATATGAGGAGATGCTTCCGTTCTTCAAAAAACAGACAGCGCTCTTTTTTTCATCGGATTACTATGCACTTGAAGCATCCAACTTTCTGCAGAACAGGGGAATAAAGGTTCCGGAGGAAATTTCAATTGCGGGCTTTGATGATGTTACTTATGCGACACTTGCGCGGCCGAAGCTGACTACCGTGCATCAGATGGTGGATGGAAAAGCACGCCGTGCCGTAGAGGTCCTGATGCACCTGATCCAGGATGAGCCGGTACAAAAAGATATTCCGCCATTGCCGACAACGCTGGTGGAGAGGGAGTCGGTAAGAGATCTGACGAAGTAAATAGTTACCAAAATTACAGAAAAACTCTTGTAGAAACTGCTGGTTTTGCGCAAAACTATTGAAAAATCACCGTGAAGTATGGTAAACTGTGCTTGCAAACGACAGAATCAAAGAACCAGACACGTTCTGGGGATGAAATAAAGGAGGTAAAAAAATGGACAAAAAATGGTGGAAAGAAGCCGTAGTGTATCAGATTTATCCGCGCAGCTTCATGGACAGCAACGGAGACGGTATCGGCGATTTAAATGGTATCACATCCCGTCTGGATTATCTGAAGGATCTTGGCGTGGATGTTATCTGGCTGTCTCCGGTGTACCAGTCACCAAACGATGACAATGGATATGATATCAGCGATTACCAGGCAATCATGCAGGAATTCGGAACAATGGAGGATTTTGACCGCATGCTTTCGGAGATGCATAAAAGAGGCATCAAGCTGGTCATGGACCTTGTTGTCAATCATACTTCAGATGAACACAAATGGTTCGTGGAGAGCCGCAAATCGAAAGACAACCCGTACCGCGATTATTACATCTGGCGTGATGCAAAAGAAGGAAAAGAGCCAAACAACTGGGGAAGCTGCTTCTCCGGTTCTGCATGGAAATACGATCCGCAGACCGAGATGTATTACCTGCATCTGTTCTCAACAAAACAGCCGGATCTGAACTGGGAGAATCCAACGGTTCGAAAAGAAGTTTTCGATATGATGAACTGGTGGTGTGAAAAAGGCATTGACGGTTTCCGGATGGACGTTATCAGCATGATCTCCAAACCGGAAGGGCTGCCGGACGGCAAGATTCCGGAAGGCGGACTCTACGGTGACTCCGGCTGCGTAAACGGACCGCACGTTCATGAGTATCTGCAGGAGATGAACAAGGAAGTCCTTTCCAAATATGATCTGATGACGGTCGGTGAGTGTGCCGGTGTCACGATCGAGGAGGCAGAAAAATATGCATCCGCAGACGGCAAAGAGCTCAGCATGGTATTCCAGTTCGAGCTGGTTGAGCTGGCAAGCGGAAAATACGGCAAATGGACGGACAAACGCGTACCGCTCAAAGATTTCAAACGCGTCATGACAGCATGGCAGACGGAGCTTGAGGGCAAGGCATGGAACAGCCTCTTCCTTGGAAACCACGACCAGCCGCGCTGCCTGTCCCGTTTCGGCGATGATTCACCGGAATATCGCGTAGTCAGTGCCAAAATGCTTGCAACCTGCCTTCATATGATGCAGGGTACCCCGTACGTATACCAGGGCGATGAGCTCGGCATGAAGAACGTTCCGTTCCACGATCTGTCCGAATTCCGCGATATTGAGAGCATCAACGCGTTTCACGAGCTGACCGGAGCCGGAAAAGTAGCGCCGGACGATATGATGCGCTACCTGAACCTGCGCGGAAGAGACAATGCAAGAACTCCGATGCAGTGGGATGATACCGCTTCGGCAGGATTTACCACAGGAACCCCGTGGATCAAAGTCGGACCGGATTACGAGACCGTCAATGCAAAAAATGAGATGGCGGATCCGGATTCTGTATACAATTATTACAAGAAACTGATTCATCTCCGGAAAGAGAAGGATATCATGGTTTACGGAACGTACGAGCTGCTCGATCCGGAAGACGAGGCACTGTATGTATATACCAGAACCTTAGGCGATCAGAAACTCCTCGTGATGTGCAATTTTACAAAAGAGGAGCAGGAGTACACGGTTCCGGAAACCTTTGCAGGAGCAGAGGTACTGATCAGCAACTATCCGCAGGACGGCGCGGCAGCAGGGACACGAAAACTGCGTGCGTATGAGGCAGTTGTTCTGGAAACCAAATAAAAAATGCAGAGGAACCTGTGGCAGAACGGATTTTTGCCACAGGTTCCCGTTCTCAAAATACGGCAAAAACCGGTAAGAGTAAGAAAGGGGAAAATAAAACATGAAATCATATCTGAAAATGGAGACACATCCGCTTGCAGATCCGAAGAATGTAGTAAAGGGCGATAAATATCGTATCACGGTGCTGACGGAGCATCTTCTTCGGCTGGAATACAGTGAGGACGGTGAATTTATCGATGCGGCATCCCAGACGGTTGTAAACCGTGATTTTCCAGCAGTGGAATTTTCCGTCAAAGACACAGGCGATGAGCTGGAGCTGCGTACAAAGTATCTGCAGCTGAATTACAACAAAAAGGCATTCTCTGCAAACGGACTTTCCTGCAAAACAACGGCAGTCGGCATCAGTTCTGTACCGGCATGGCATTACGGAGATCCGACACAGGATCTTGGAGGAACGGCCCGTACGCTTGATCAGGTCAACGGAGCATGCGAACTGGAACCTGGTATCATGTCCTGGTTTGGTTCCGCTGTTCTGGATGATTCGAAGTCGCTTCTGATGACAGAGGACGGTTGGGTGACCCCGAGAAAGAAAGGAGTGCAGGATCTGTACTTCTTCGGCTATGGCTGGAATTTCCGTTTGGCATTAAAGGATTTCTACCACCTTTGTGGCAAGACACCGATGCTTCCGAGGTTTGCGCTTGGAAACTGGTGGAGCCGTTACTGGCGTTACAGTGAAACATCCTATATGAAACTGATGGAAGACTTTGATAAAGAGAACGTTCCCTTCTCGGTTGCTGTTATCGATATGGACTGGCACCGTGTAGACGATGTGGATCCGAAATACGGCAGCGGCTGGACCGGCTATAGCTGGAATAAAAAACTCTTCCCGGATCCGGAGCGTTTTCTTGGAAAACTCCATGCACGTGGCATGAAGACAACACTGAATGTCCATCCGGCAGACGGAATTCGTGCGTATGAGGACTGCTATCCGGAAGTAGCAGAGGCTATGGGAGTGGATGCAAAAAAAGAAGAGCCGGTCAATTTTGACATTGCGGATCCGAAATTTGTTGATGTATATTTCGACAAAGTCCATCATCCGATGGAAAAAGAGGGCGTCGATTTCTGGTGGATTGACTGGCAGCAGGGACAAAGTACCAAGATCGAGGGTCTTGATCCGCTGTGGATGCTGAATCACTATCATTTCCTTGATAGTGGAAGAGACGGAAAACGTCCGATGACCTTCTCCCGCTACGCAGGACCCGGCTCCCACCGCTATCCGGTCGGATTTTCCGGAGACACTCACATCACCTGGGAATCACTGGATTTCCAGCCATACTTTACTAGCACAGCCTCCAACATCGGCTATGGATGGTGGAGTCATGATATCGGCGGCCATATGCTTGGCTACCGTGACGATGAGCTTGAAGCAAGATGGTATCAGTACGGAGTATTTTCTCCGATCAATCGTCTGCACAGCTCTAACAGTGCCTTCAGTGGAAAAGAGCCTTGGAACTTCAGTATGGAAGTGCGCAGCACGATGGATGATTTCCTCCGTCTGCGTCATAAACTGGTGCCGTATCTGTATACGATGAACTACCGTGCATGGAAAGAGGACACACCGATCGTTGTTCCGATGTATTATGATTACCCGGAGACGGTTTTCTGGGGCAAAAATCAGGCACCGAATCAGTACTTCTTCGGAAGCGAGCTGATGGTAACACCGGTGACAACGAAATGCATTCCGGAGCTGAAGCGTGCAAAAACAAAGGTGTGGCTGCCGGAAGGTACGTGGTTTGATTTCTTCAACGGAATGATTTACGAGGGTGGCAGAAGTATGGATCTGTACCGTACGCTCGAGGAGATCCCGGTTCTTGCGAAAGCAGGTGCGATTATCCCGATGACAGAGAAAATCAGTGCGCTGGATGTAGAATCCAACCCGGATGAGCTGACGGTACGCGTTTACGCGGGCGCGGACAATACATTTGCCCTGTACGAGGATGACAATACTACCATGGCATATGAGAAGGATGACTGTGCAAAAACATCGATGACGCTCGACTGGGGTGCGCGGAAATTTACGATTGCACCGGTTGAGGGCAATCAGAGCCTTGTTCCGGAAAGCAGAATGTACTGCGTAGAATTCGGCGGAAGTACGGCAAAAGAAGCGAAGGTCTTTGTAAACGGCGTGGAAGCGGATGCAGAAGTCAAAGAGAAAGACGGACTTCTTACGATCGCGGTAACAGATGTAAAACCGCAGGATACCGTGACAATCTGTCTGCCGGAAGATACGGAGATTGCAAAGAACGATGTCATGACACGTGCGATGGATCTGTTGCTGCACGCCGAAATCAGCTACATCACCAAAGAGCAGATCGCAAATCTTCTTCACAAAGCAGACGGAAAGGTAGCAATTCTGGCTGCAGAGCTGCAGAGCATGGAACTTTCAAATGATCTGCGCGGTGCGCTGCTGGAGATCATTACGGCATAAATTGCTGCAGAAAAACACGATTTGATTTACAGAAAAAGAATTCTGTGATACGATACATACAAAGAAAAGGAAGAGAGCGTGGCAGTGGATTCTGTCAGGCTCTCTTCTTGAAATGTGAGACAGGAGGATTTTTAAACGTGGGAAAATACATCATGGCACTTGATGCCGGCACAACGAGCAACCGCTGTATTCTGTTTGATCAGAAAGGACAGATCGTAAGCCTTGCGCAGAAGGAGTTTACCCAGCGTTTCCCGAAACCGGGCTGGGTGGAGCACGATGCCAATGAAATCTGGTCCACGATGCTCGGTGTAGCCGTGGAGGCAATGCAGAAAGCGGGCGCGTCCTACGAGGATATCGCGGCAATCGGCATCACAAACCAGAGAGAGACGACGATCGTCTGGGACAAAAAGACGGGAGAGCCGGTCTACAATGCAATTGTATGGCAGTGCCGCAGAACATCGGAATACTGCGATTCCCTGATGGAGCGCGGACTGGTTGACCGTTTCCGGGAGAAAACAGGTCTTGTGATTGATGCGTATTTTTCAGCCACGAAGCTGAAATGGATTCTAGATGAAGTTCCGGGCGTGCGCGAGCGGGCGGAGCGAGGCGATCTCTATTTCGGAACAGTGGAGACGTGGCTGATCTGGAAGATGACAAAGGGAAAGGTACATGTCACCGATTACACCAACGCGTCCCGTACAATGCTGTTCAATATCCATACACTGAAATGGGATGAGGATATCTTAAAAGAGCTGAACATTCCGCTCTGTATGCTGCCGGAAGTCCGCCCGTCGAGCTGTGTCTACGGGGAGACGGCATCCACATATTTCGGCGGCCCGATTCCGATTGCGGGAGCAGCGGGAGACCAGCAGGCGGCGCTGTTCGGCCAGACCTGCTATGCGCCGGGCGAAGCGAAAAATACATACGGAACAGGCTGCTTCCTGCTGATGAACACGGGAGAAAAGCCGGTTTCTTCGACACACGGTCTTGTTACCACGATTGCATGGGGTATCGGGGACAAGATTACGTATGCGCTCGAGGGATCCATTTTTGTCGGCGGAGCCGCAATCCAGTGGCTGCGCGATGAGATGAAGCTGATCGAGTCCTCGGCGGATTCCGAGTACATGGCGCAGAAGGTGAACGACACGAACGGCTGCTACGTCGTACCGGCGTTTACCGGCCTTGGCGCACCGTACTGGGATCAGTATGCGAGAGGAACCATTCTCGGCCTGACCCGCGGCGTCAACAAATACCATGTGATCCGCGCAACGCTAGAGTCGATCACATATCAGGTGGATGATGTCTTAAAAGCGATGGAGGCAGATTCCGGCATGAAGCTCTCCGCACTGCGTGTGGACGGCGGAGCAAGCGCCAACAATTTTCTGATGCAGTGCCAGGCGGACATCAGCCAGGCGCCGGTGGAGCGGCCGTGCTGCATCGAGACGACCGCGATGGGAGCAGCTTATCTTGCGGGACTCGCCGTCGGCTACTGGCCGGATCAGGAGACGGTAAAACAGAACGGAGCCATTGACCGTACATTTGAGCCGGAGCTCTCGAAAGAGGAGCGCGATGAGAAGATGAACGGATGGCACAAAGCAGTCCGTTACGCCGAAGGATGGGCGAAATAGAAAAAGATTTTGGAAATGCAGAAAAGGAACGGTTTCGTAATGAAAACCGTTCCTTTTCGCGTACTGTGACTTCTTGTCTACTGATGTTAAAGAATGTCGATATGTTCGCCGTTTAAAGCTTTGTTCATGCTTCGCACGGCACAGAATTTACCGCACATCGAGCAGGTATCTTCCTGTTCCGGCGAGCGGTCAGCACGGATGGCTTTTGCAGTCTCCGGGTCCAGTGCACAGTCCCACTGTGCTTCCCAATCGAGCACGCGGCGGGCGTCTCCCATCTTGTCGTCAATATCACGCGCATGCGGCACGCCTTTGGCAATGTCGGCAGCGTGTGCGGCGATTTTGCTTGCGATGATGCCCTGCTTTACGTCATCGAGGTTCGGAAGAGCCAGATGCTCTGCCGGCGTTACGTAGCACAGGAAAGCAGCGCCGTTCATAGCGGCAATTGCGCCTCCGATGGCAGCGGTGATGTGGTCATAGCCCGGTGCAATATCGGTCACAAGAGGTCCGAGGACATAGAACGGAGCGCCCATGCAGATGGTCTGCTGTACTTTCATGTTGGCCGCAATCTGATCCATCGGAACGTGGCCCGGTCCCTCAACCATAACCTGAACGTCTTTCTCCCAGGCACGTTTGGTGAGTTCGCCGAGGCGCACCAGCTCCTCAATCTGGCAGACATCCGTTGCGTCGGCAAGGCAGCCAGGACGGCAGGCGTCGCCGAGAGAAATGGTCACATCGTATTCACGGCAGATATCGAGAATCTCATCGTAATACTCGTAGAACGGATTCTCCTCGCCGGTCATGCACATCCAGGCGAACACGAGGGAGCCGCCGCGGGAAACGATATTCATTTTCCGTTTGTGTTTGCGGATCTGATCGATGGTTTTTCTGGTGATGCCGCAGTGCAGGGTGACGAAATCGACACCGTCCTCGGCATGGAGGCGGATGACGTCAATAAAATCTTTGGCGGTCAGCGTATCCAGGTCTCTCTGGTAATGGATCACACTGTCATATACCGGCACGGTGCCGATCATGGCCGGACATTCGGAGGTCAGTTTCCGCCGGAACGGCTGCGTATTGCCGTGGCTCGACAGGTCCATGATGGCTTCTGCGCCCATATTGACCGCGGAGAGTACCTTCTGCATCTCCACATCGTAATCTTTACAGTCTTTCGAAACACCGAGATTTACATTGATTTTCGTGCGCAGCATCGAGCCGATGCCCTCCGGATCGATGCAGGTGTGCAGCTTATTGGCCGGAATGGCAACCTTTCCGCTGGCGACGAGCGGCATCAGGTCTTCCACGGCCATATACTCTTTTTCTGCGACTTTTTTCAGCTCCGGTGTTACAATGCCGCGGCGTGCGGCGTCCATCTGTGTTGCGTAATTGTGTTCCATCTGTTGTTCTCCTTTATTTTCAAAATCAGATCCGGTAAGCGTGGTTCAGCGGTCCCGAGCCGTGGCCGAGATCCATCATGCTCGCGAGTGCGCCCGAAATATACTCTTTTGCGGCGGAAATGGCATCCGGAAGGGAAAGCCCCTTTGCGAGTCCCGATGCGATGGCGCTGGAGAGTGTACAGCCGGTGCCGTGTGTGTTCGGATTGTCGATGCGTTTTCCGGTGAACCAGGTAAATGTGCCGCTGTGATATAAAAGATCGTTGGCATCATTGATACTGTGGCCGCCCTTTAACAGAACGGCACAGCCGCAGGAATCCCCGATCTCTTTTGCGGCGCGTTCCATATCGCTTTCCGACTGGATTTTGATGCCGGAGAGAACTTCTCCCTCTGGGATATTCGGTGTGATGACTTCGGCCAGAGGAAAGAGCAGTTTTTTCATCAGGTCAGGCACGCCGCCCGAAGCGAGCGCGGAGCCGCTTGTAGCGACGAGGACCGGGTCCACAACGATGTGTTTGGCCTGGTAGAAGCGAAGCCGTTCGGAGATGACTTCGATCAGTGCCGGGGAGGATACCATACCGATTTTGACGGCGTCCGGGAAGATGTCCGTAAAGACGGCGGCAAGCTGTGCGGCCAGAAACTCCGGTGTTACATCGAAAATACCGGAAACTCCGGTGGTGTTCTGGGCGGTGAGTGCGGTAATTGCCGACATGGCGTAAACTCCGTTTGTGATCATGGTTTTGATGTCTGCCTGAATGCCGGCGCCTCCGCTGGAATCACTTCCCGCGATTGTTAATGCTGTTTTCATGTTTTTCGCGTCCATGAGAATTACTCCTTTGCATTACTTTTCTTTTTGGACAGGCGACAAAGAAAGTGGTGCCCCCAGTCTGCCGCCTGGTGTGAGGATGAATGGTTACGTAAAATTATTTGTTTTCCAGCATGCGCAGAGTCTGTTCTTTCAGATCCTTCGTTGCGGAAACAATGTCTTTCTGTGCAAAAATGGCACTGATGACGGCGATGCCGCAGATGCCGCTGCCGGAAAGCTCCGTCACGTTATCGCGTGTGATGCCGCCGATGGCGATGACAGGGATTTTAACGGCATTGCAGATAGCAGTCAGCGTTTCGTGGCTGACATCCTCCGCATCCGCCTTGGAACCGGTGTGGAAGACCGCGCCGACGCCGAGGTAATCTGCCCCGCGCTGCTCGGCGAGAATGGCCTGTTCCACGGTCTGCGCCGAAACGCCGATAATCTTGTCCGGGCCAAGCTTTGCACGGACATCGCCGGCCTCCATATCGCTCTGGCCGACATGAACGCCGTCCGCATCCATCTTAGCTGCGATTTCCACGTTATCGTTGATGACGAAAGGAACATGGTATGCGGCACAGAGTTTTTTTAGTTCCAGTGCCTCTTCCATAAAGTGATCCTGGTCAAGATTTTTTTCGCGGAGCTGGATAAACGTTGCGCCGCCCTGCAGAGCCTTTTCCACCTGGCTGTACAGTGTCTCGCCGTTCAGCCAGCTGCGGTCTGTCACAGCATATAAAAGCAGGCCTTTTTTATCGCACTTCATACTTTGCACCTTTCTCCAGCGTCTCGCCGTCCATGTGGTAGATGGCGTCGATGATGCGGTTCCGGTAGGTGGAGTTGCCGTCTTCCGGTTTCATATGGCTCCAGCCGATCTCGCCGGCAAGTCCCATCGCGCAGACAGCGGCAGCAGCGGCTTTTAACGGCTCGTCCGGGTTGGCAACGAGGTAAGCGGTCATCATGCCGGAGAGCTGGCAGCCTGTTCCGGTGATGCTTCCCATCTCGGCGCGTCCGTTGCGGATCACGTAGCAGGTGTCAGCATCGGCAACGAGGTCGATCGCTCCTGTGATGGCGACAACACAGTTGTGGTCTTTCGCAAAGTTTTTTGCAAAAGCAACGGCGCTGTCGAGGTTTTCGTCTGTTACTTTATCGGCAACGTCTGCGTCAACACCCTTTGTCGTTCCGCTTCCGAGTGCCAGTGTTTTGATTTCGGAAATATTTCCGCGGATGACGGTGAACGGGATTTTTTCCATCAGTCCGACTGCGGTTGAAGTACGTAAGTGGCTTGCGCCTGCGCCGACTGGATCGAGCAGGATTTTGTGGCCGAGCGAAGCTGCTTTTGCACCGGCACGGTACATGCCGTCGATGCTCGTTCTGTGCAGCGTTCCGATGTTGATGTTCAGACCGCCGCAGATGGAGGTGATATCCTCGACATCCTCCGGTTCATCGGACATGATCGGGCTTGCGCCGCATGCCAGCAGAATATTGGCGACATCGTTTACCGTAACGTAATTTGTGATGTTGTGTACGAGAGGGGTTGTTTTTCTGACATTGTCAAGACAAGTGCCTAACATGATTTTTTGTTCCTCCTGTGTGAGTATTTTTGCAGAAGCAAATTCCCTTGTGGTACTGGAAGAACCTGTTGATGATGTGTTCATAGAGATTAAAAAAGCAGATATACGTGGAGGTATATCTGCAGAAAATATGCATATCGTATCTCCCTACGTTGGCATTACCCAAATCAGGTTCAGGGTCTAGGAGATGCATCCTACTCTCAGCCCGCTTCGCACGCGAGCTCCCCTTTGCTTTCTGCAGACAATTATATACGCATAAAAACAATTGTGCAAGAGAAAAACGGAAGATTTTAAAAAATTTCAGAAAAATAAAAAAGACATGCAAAATATTGGAAATGTAATGTTATTTGGGTTGAAAGAGAAAATAATATCAGCGTAAAATGAAGTATAAAATATGCGTGGAAGTCATGGACGTGATGATGCCGCCTCCATTCCGATTTTCGCCATGACCGCCAACGCCTTTGTTGAAGACCGGCAGGCCGCAAAAGAGGCCGGCATGAACGTGCATATCGCAAAGCCGATTAATGCGGAATTACTGAAAAAGAAAATTGCAGAGTATTGCAGGTGAAAAGAAGTGCCCCTGCCCGGCATCTGATGTGTGCCGGGCAGGGGCTTTTGATGTGCGAATCTTATTTTTCTTCCTCCGGGTACGTATAGCCCCAGGTTCTGCGGAAGGAGGTCATCAGATCCATGACGTCCTTCGTGTAGTCGAGGTGCATGGCAGATGCATCTCCATTGATGGCGCGTTCCATGTCGGCGAGCTCATAGGCGAGTGCATCGGCGTTGTCACCGGCTTTGATGATTTCGGATTCGCCGGTGGAAGCGTCTGTGATTTTTGCTTCCCAGGCACGCGGGTACTCCATGATCTCGATAAATCCGTTCTCACAGGAAACCATGCCGCGTTTCGGCTGTTTGGAGTGGAGAGAGAGCATCACACTTGCCATCTGTCCTTCCTGATTGGTGAGAAGGAGGCCGGCCTGCTCGTCCACACCGGTCGGAGCGGGCTTTACCTGGGAAAGGAGCTGATCCGGCTTGGAGTCGAAGAACCAGCGGATGAAGGAGAGTGCATATACGCCGATATCAAGCATCGCGCCGCCTGCGAGATTCCGGTTGAAGAAGCGGTTCTTCATGTTGTACTCTTTGAAACTGCCGAAGTTCATCGTGATCAGATTGACTCTGCCGAGACGGCCGGAGTCGAGAATTTTTTTCAGCTCTTTGTAGATCGGCATATGGTAAATCGTCATTGCCTCTCCAATGATGACACCTTTTTCTTTCGCAAGCGCTATGGCCTCGTCGAGCTCATCGCTGTTCAGCGTAATTGATTTCTCAACGAGAATGTGTTTTCCATTGGCAATCGCCTCTTTCATAAAGCCAAGATGCGTGTTGTGCGGCGTCGTGATATAAATGACATCGACCTCCGGATCGGTAAACATCTCATGGAAATCATCGTAAACTTTTCCAATTCCATATTTCTCCGCAAAAGCAGCCGCCTTCTCATGGGTCCGGTTGCCGACCGCGTAAATATTCTTTCCGTTTTTCTGCAGTGCGACCGCCATTTCATTTGCAATCACACCGCATCCGAGTACAGCCCATTTGATTTCTTTCATCGTGAGATTCTCCTATCGTATCTATTTCGCCCAGAGCGGTTCTTCGCTTCCGCTGTAGTCAAACCGTCCGTCGTTTTTCTCTTCCAGTGCTTTGATCATATGGTACGTAAATTCATTGTAAGGCGTTGGAATTCCCAGCTCTTTTCCCATGCGGATCAGCGCACCCGAGAACATATCAATTTCCGTATGGCGTCCCGCATCGAGATCCTGGAGCGTCGAGTAGCGCGCCGTCGGCGGAACCGCACTTCCGCGTCCCGAGGAGACATCCGCCTTGTTGATATCAATTCCCTTTGCCTCCGCAATCGCCATCAGTTCTGCGCGGAGTCCGTCGCTGATCGCCTTCATATGCACACTGTCGCGGTAGCAGCCGACCCCGGCACCGAGAATAGCCTGCGGCAGGTTATTGCAGACATTCAGCCGGAATTTGCTCCATATTTCCTCTAAAATACAATCGGTTGCCCGGTAATGCAGCCCTGTGCCGGAGAACAGATCCAGAACAGCCTGCACACGCTCACTGTCGTACGGCGCCGAAACTTCGCCGAAAATGATGCCGAGCGTCGCCTCAGGGTTGAAAACGTAGCCGTCATTCTCTTTATGAGAAGCTACTTTGATAACAGCATGAAGCAGATGCTCCGCACCGACTTTTTCCGCGATGATCTCCTCGCTGTCCACGCCGTTCATCAGACTCATGATCACAGTATTCTCGCCGGTAACGGCAGTAATATCGTCAAGAGCCCCCGGCAGTGCGCCGTATTTGAGCGAGACGATCAGAAAATCCACGCCGTGTGCCTCTTCCGGTGTCCATACCTCCGGGTGATAAACCGTATCGTTAATTTTGCATCCTTTGTTTTTCAGACGCTTCGCCCGTTCCCCGGATGCGATAACGCCAAGCCGGATGTCCTTTTTCTCCGAAAGCCCCCAGATCACATAAGACCCAACCGCTCCGGCGCCCAGAACAGCAACTGATTTTATTTTCATAATAGCCTCCTTTGTAACTGTTTGAATTACCCTTACTATAACAAATTTTACGGAGATCCTCAATTTGTTTTTCAA
>ENA-UOJS01000229-UOJS01000229.1-human-gut-metagenome-genome-assembly--contig:-C74-NODE-229-length-63042-cov-7.605204_pt1 | contig 63042 bp, 69 predicted proteins | sample MGYA00242355_ERZ723902 | MGnify/ENA metagenome assembly ERZ723902
GGCGAAAACGCCCGGCTGCCCCTTACAGCAGGATTTTGTTGTATGGGGTCGATTATTTGATTTCGACGGTTGCGCCGGCTTCGGTAAGCTGAGCCTTGATGGACTCTGCTTCGTCCTTGGAGCAGCCTTCCTTAAGAGTCTTGGGAGCGCCCTCAACGAGTTCCTTTGCTTCCTTGAGTCCGAGACCGGTGATCTCGCGAACGACCTTGATAACGCCGAGCTTGCTGGAGCCGAAGCTTGCAAGAACAACGTCAAATTCGGTCTTCTCCTCAGCGGCGGGAGCAGCGGCTCCACCGGCAGCGGGAGCTGCAACAGACATAGCTGCGGCAGAAACACCAAAGGTTTCCTCGACCTCTTTAACGAGATCGGCAAGTTCAAGTATGGTAAGAGACTTTATCTCTTCAACGATAGCAGTGATTTTTTCGGATGCCATTTCAGTAATCCTCCTAAAATGAATAAATAAATTTTAATTTCTGATTCCGCATCGGCACTATCAGGCTTCTGCGGGAGCGGCTTCTGCCGCGGGAGCCTCGGCTTCCGCATCCTTCTTGGAAGCGGCGTCGAGAACGAATGCGAGCTTGTAAAGCGGGCCAAGCAGACTGCCAAGCAGCTTGCTGACGAGAACTTCCTTGGAAGGAGTCTGGGCGAGGGAAACTACCTGTGCCTCGTCAAGAACTTCGCCGTCAACGTATCCTGCAAGAAGCTTGAAGGATTCGATCTTGTCGGCATATTCCTTAAGGATCTTCGCGGGTGCTACCGCGTCGTTCTCACTGACTGCAATTGCGGTCATGCCGGTGAGGTGCTGTTTGATCTCCGAGTATCCGCAAGCGTCACAGGCTCTGCCGGTCAGGGTGTTTTTAACGACCATGTACTTAACGCCTGCTTCGCGCAGTGCCTTACGCATCTTGGTATCGTCATCAACGGTGATCCCCTGATAATTGACAATAACGCCGGACACCGAGTTACGGATCGTTTCGGAAAGGTCGGAAACAACCTGCTGCTTTTGCTCAAGTATGGCTTTGCTGGGCATGTTATTATCTCCTTTGATCTTTGAATCGGTCCCTTGAAAAGGGTAAAAAAATATCTTTCTCCCGTCGGAGCGTACCGACGCCGAGAAAGACACACAAATATATTGAAGAAAACTTCAAAACGATTGCGCTTTCCTCGGCAGGGTGGCTTACGCTTTTACGGGAACCTGCTGTCTTAGGTCAACGTGCAATATTATACACGTTTTTTCGCGCGTTGTCAATAGTTTTTCGTGATATTTTCAAAAAAATCTTTCCGCCGCAAAAGCGGCGGAAAGACAGCGCGCGGTAGCTTATGTCATGACAGGTTTATGTCACCGTCCGAGCAGCGGATCGTTTTGATCCTTGAGCCGCTCGCCCAGTCGGAGTCCTTCTTCACCATTTGCCAATAGTACTCATTGTCATCAAATTTGATCTCCGTGAGCTTTTTGCATGCCATGAATACCTTTTTTCCGAGTTTCTTGAAGCCCCTCGGCAGTGTGACGCTCTCAAGCTCTTGGCAGGCGGCGAATGCTTGATCGTATATCTCATGTACACCTTTAGGGATCGTTACTTCCCTGAGAGCGTAGCAATTTTCGAATGCCTTGGAACCGATATGCTCAAGTCCCTCTTCGATGATCAGTTCTTCGAGAGCGATGCAGCTGAGGAAGGCTTCACTGCCTATGCCTTTTATACCTTTTCGGATCGTAAGCTTGCGCAGGCCCGCGCAGGATTTGAATACCTGTGACATGACCGACCCGATGTTGCCGGGGATATCTAACTCGCGGATCGAGGAGCATCCGCAGAAAGCCCGGAATTCGATCTCCTCCAGCCCCTTGCCCAGATAAACCGACTCAAGACTTATGCAGCTTTTAAATGCGTTGCTTCCGATCCTGACGATGCCGTCATGGATATTTATGGCTTTGAGCGAGCTGCAACCGGCGAAGGCGCTGTCGCCGATGACGGTCAGGCTTTCGGGAAGCTCGATCTCGGTAAGCGAAGCACAGTTCTGGAAGGCGCAGAGTTCTATTTTGGTCGTACCTTCGGGGATCTTTATCGATTTTAGCCTGCGACAGCCTGCAACAGCGGTGCCGATGTATGTGACCCCGGACGGCAGATCGATCTCGGTTATCGATGTTCCAGCAAATGCACCGTCGCCTATCTCGGTGACGCCGCGCGGTACGTCGATCTTTTCGAGGCTGCGGCAGCTGGAAAAAGCGTACTCGCCGATGGATATCACCCTTTCGGGAATATTTGCCGAAGAGAGCCTGAAGCACACTCTGAATATACCTGCCGGTATTTCCGTGATGCCGCCCGGGAGCGTAGCGGAAATGAGCGAATAACAGTCCGCGAATGCCGATGCGCCTATTTTTATAACTTTCTCCGGAATTCTGATCTCCTCAAGCGATTCACATCCCTTAAATGCGTTTACGCCTATGGTCTCAAGTTCGGACGGAAGTGTGATCGTACGCAGGACCTGGCAGTTCTTGAATGCTCCTGCCGGTAGAGCCTTCAGCGACGCAGGCAGCTTTACCGATACAAGGGAAATGCATTCATTGAATGTTGAGTCGGAGATCTCGGTATTGTCGCCGCAGAATGTGACAGATGTAAGTGAGCGGCATTGTTTGAATGCGCTGATGTCTACCTTCTGCACACCGGCGGGGATCGTGATCTCGCCTATGTCAGAACTGGAAAAGGCGCTCGCTCCGATAGTTCTGAGTGTTTCGGGGAGCTTTATTGACAGGATCCTTGAAGTATTAAAGGCCTCCGATGCGATCTTTTCAACTCCTTCCGGCAGTTCGAGGTATCTTATACCGCAGTTTTTGAATGCGGTGGATCCGATCTCACGTACGCTCCCGGGGATCACAACGGTCTTAAGATCATCACATGACCAGAACATACCGACCGGTATTGCACTTATGCCGTCGGGAATCGTGAACGATTCGAGAGAGTCGCACATTGCGAACACTTCTTTGCCGATCGTTTTGATGCCTGAAGGAAGAACGATCATCGCGAGCTGACGGCACCCGTAAAAGGCTTCGTCGCCAAGCTCTTCAAGGCTGCTCGGTAGGCTGATGGCGGAAATGCGATCGGCATATCTGAAAGCGCCTTTTTCGATCGTTTTTACGCCTTCGGGGATTATCACCATTGTGATATTGAGATTATTGTTGCCCGCAAAAGCGTGTTTGCCTATCGCGGTAACGCGGTATCCGTCGATAACATCGGGAACAGAAAGCGAGCTGCCGGTGAAGGTGCCCACCCCAGTGACGGTGCAGGTCCTGCCGTCCGGGTTCACGGAATAAGCAAGACCTTCGGAGTACGATGACGAAACAAGCTCATCACTGTATGAAAAATTGCAGGTCGTGCATTTGTGCCGGGTGTAGCCTATCATCCCGTTGGAGGGTTCAACTTTTTCGGTGACGTATGTATGCTCCGGGGCAGGTATGCGTTCATGCCTTACAAGCGTTGCCGCGCAGCGGTCGCACGACTGACCTGCCGTCATGCCGTCCTTGTGACATGTGGCTGGGTATCCTTCGCGGTTGACAGGACTGTGCCCGAGTGCCTCTCCGTCTGTCGCATAACACCGCCGGCACATGCGCGGAACGAAGCAGGTCGCATACTGCCACTCATGCTCACACGCATAGATATCTATCGGCGTCGGCACGTCCGTTACACCGGTGGTCTCCGGAGCTTCTGCCGTGCTTTCGTCCGGGAGGGCGGCTGTGGTGGTGATCACAGTTCCGGTTCCGGTGTCATTGCCGTTGCCTGTGGTCGTACATGAACACATGATGCAAAGTGACATCATGATCGAGATCAGTGCTGACAGCGTTTTTTTCATGTGGGTATACCTCCTACCTGTGTTCTTATTATTAATACGTAGAGCTTCCGTTGTAGTGTTACAATTGATGTGAGACTGAGAGGCGGGAGGCTCACCCATTGAAGAAGAAGTCAACGTCGCCGTCTGTGCAGTGTATGGTGCAGTCAATTAATATACGTGACAATGTCGGTTCCTTTTTTATTGCTCCCCATTCGGCTTTCGTGCCGGAATAGGTCATGCTTTTTTTAGGCCGCCAGATGCTGTGACCGAATGCATTTGAGCCGATATAGGTGATACTCTTCGGCAGTGTGATATCGGTGAGCATGAAGCAGTCGAAGAATGCCTCATGGCCTATGTAGCGGACCGTGTCATGCAGTGCGACAGATTCAAGCTTTGTGCAACCGCTGAATGCATAGGGACCGATTGCCTTTACCGATGAAGGGATGACCACTGAGGTGAGTGCGGTGCAGTTTTTGAAGGCGCTATTGCTAAGCTTTGTTATACCGTCGTGCATTACTATCGTTTTCAGATTTGTACAGCTTTCAAATGCGCTGCTGCCGATCACGGTCGCGCTTTCCGGGACGACAAATGTCTCGATAGCGGTCTTGGCAAACATGCGGTTGTATATCTCTTTAATGACCCCCGCCGGGAATTTTACCGTTGTGAGGGCTGTGCATCCGGAAAAGGTGAGTCCTTCGATTTCCGTTACGGTGTCCGGAATCTCAAACGATGTTATTAATGTACAACCGGATATGACCCCGCCGCTTATTTTTGTTACGGTTTTGGGGATGGTCAAGACCTTCAGTGATATACAGTTGGAAAATGCCCCTATGATCTCGGTAACGCCGTCCTCTATTGTAACGGAAGTAATGCCGGTGCATTTGCCGAATGCGTCAGCTGATATCACTCTTACGGTTGACGGAATGGTGATCGATGTAAGCCCGGTACAGCCGCTGAGCATACCTGCCGGAATGACGGTAAGCGCGGAGGGGAAGTTGAATTCCTTGAATGCGGTGCATTCTTCGAATGCATAGTAGCCTATATCGCAGGTACTCTCGGGAAGTACGACGCCGCCGAGAGATGTGCACCGCACAAATGCGGAATTACCAATCTTTACGGCTTTATTGGGGAATATCACCGACATGAGCGCACGGCATTCCTGGAAGGCGCTGGTGCCGATCTCGGTAAGGGCGGCGGGTAATATTATGGTTTTCAATCCCGATCTTGAGAATGCAAAGTCCTCTATCAGCTCGAGCTTTTTCGGGAGCATGAGGGAATCAAGCGCGGTGCAGCCGTAAAATGCGTTTTTACCTATGGAAGTAAGTCCATCCGGCAGTGATACATCCCGCAGAGCGGTGCAGCTTTTGAATGCACCGAAGCCGATGTTGACGGTATTTTCCGAAAAATGTACAGATGTAAGCTTTTTGCAGCCTTCAAATGCAAGTCTGTCTATGGCGGTGATCGTGTCGGGGATATCGAAGGTAACAAAACCGGATGAGGCGAAGACATTGGCTCCGAGCGTTCTTATTTCCGGCGAGAGCGTTACCTGCTCAAGCGATGTGCAGCCGCGGAAGGTCCGCTCTCCGGTCGTTGTCAGTCCTGCCTCGAAAACCGCTGTTTTCAGCCCTGTGCAATATTCAAACAATCCGCTGCCGATGGTTTTCAGGCTTGATGGTATGAAAACGTGCTCAAACAGTGTGCATCCCTGGAATGCCTCATCCTCTATTACGGTAACGGTGCGGGGGATCACTATCTCCTTCAGGGATGTGCATGAGCTGAACGCGCCGTGGCCTATCTTGTATGTACCCTCAGGAAATTCAAAATGTTCGATCCCGGAGTCGGCGAACAGCTGTGCCGGTATCTCTTTGATAGATGAGGGGAGCTTCAGACTTTTCAGTGCCTTGCATTCCCGAAAGGCTCCTGTGCCGATGGATGTCACGCTTTCGGGGATCATTATTTCCGTCAAATTCTCACAGCCCTCAAACGCGGAGTATTCTATTGTTGTGACAGTGTCGGGGATAATGACGGTTTTTACTTTTGAACGGTAGGAAGATGCCCCTCTTCCTATCACGGTGACTTTGTAGCCGTACACCTCGGACGGGATCGTTACTATGCCGTCCGAGCCGACTTCATATACCGAGGTCAGCGTGCATACGCCGTCCGGGTCGATGCGGTATGAAAGTGAAAGCGAGGGTGCGTCGTTGTTCAGAGGAGGTACTATGTCCTCGGTGTGCGTGTATCCGCAGGTCTTGCATTCGTATACGGTGTGTCCGGTTTGCGAGGTGGGCCCTTTTACAGTTATCGTGTACCTGTGATCGGTGCGCGGGAGCTTTGAAGGTTTTACTATGTATTCGCCGCATACGGAGCATATCACGCTGTCACCTGTGCCTTCCGCCGAGCATGTGGCGGGCGTGCCGGGGATATTCTTTTCCTTGTGTCCGGCGGCTTTGCCGTCGGTCGCTCCGCATTTTGTGCAGGTGCGCGGCTCGGTACAGGTGGCGGCAGTCCAGCTGTGCTGACATCCCGTTGTTTCCGGAATATCCGGTGCCGCGGTGCCCGACTCAGGCTCTGCGGTGGTTTCGGGCTGAGGGGCGGCAGTGGTCTCATGCGCGGGTTCTGCCGTAGTCTCGGGAGCGGGTCCCGGCGTGGTCTCGGGCGGAGGTTCAATGGAGGTCGATGCGGGAACGGTGGTCACATCGGCGATGGTATCGCTCCCCGGCTCGGTCCCCGTGACGGGCACTTCGGTGCCGGCGGGAGTTTCTTCCGTCGGCGGTGTGCCCGTGATGCTGCTCCCGGTATCGGAGGCTGTCCCGGACGGGAGTGTGTCGCTGCCGGAAGGCTGTGGGATATTTCCCGTATTGCCCGTGCAGGCTACCGCAAGCAATGCAAAAACCGACAGCAATACAATGAAGATAAGGCTTTTTGATGTTTTCATCTTTTTTCCTCCGTTGATCCTTTTGATTTGATGATGTGTCTTATCATTGGCGTCTGTCCTATTATACCATACGGCTGTCCGGCTGTCAACACGACGCAACCAAAAGCTGCCCGAGGAGCATTACACAGACAATAAAAAGAGAAAAAGCGCTGCGTACACAATGAATTCATATTTTTGTATTATAATAAATTCTGTGTAAGCCGCACGGTCTGCGGCGTTTGTGAAAGGGATATATCCATGAATACGGAAAAAAGATATAACGGCAAAACACGCGCGGTGCGCCCGTGCCTTGTGGCGATCCTGCTTATTGCGCTGGCGGCGGCGCTTCTTCGCACCGTTACTATATTTACGGCTTATGACTCTGCGATAGGTTATTTCTCCCGCGGGGCGGCGCTTCCGGTGCTTGCTACGGCGCTGTGCGTTATCGGTTGTATAGCCTCTGTTGCATTCCCGTTCGTAACGCGGATCAGCGGCAAGGACATTCCTCCGGTGGGCGCGCGCGGCTCGGCTCCTGTGTATTTCGCCACCGCATACGCCGCATTCGTTATGCTCGGCGCGTTTGGCTATGAGCTTTACCGCTGCATCACCGCCAACACCGCGGGCAAGCTGTTTGCCGAGGCTTCGGCAAAGGCGGCTTCCGGAAACGCATATGCCGCGCGTAGCCTGCGCATTCAGGGCATTCTTATTATAATAGGAATAGTTTCTTCGGCACTGTCCGCTGTTTACTTTGTGCTTCGCCTCGGCGAAAAGCGCAGCAGCGATGAGTGGCACGTGCTTTTCGGCTTTGCTCCGGGACTCCGTTGCGTCGCCGGACTCAGCATTTATTTCGACATGACCGTTGAAATGAACAGCCCGAACAAGCTGATGCTTCAGGCGGCGCTCATTTCGATAATGATCTATTTCCTTTTTGAACTCCGTATGCTCCTCGGCGCAAAAAAGGCACGCCCCCGTGCATATGCCGCAGTGGGTCTGCTTGCAACCACGCTCACCGCTTCCGCATCCGTGTCGGTGATAGCGGGGTATTTCAGCGGGCAGGTCGCTAACGCCGCGTTCTTTACAGAGGCGTTCTTCTGCTTCAATATGATGGTCTATATGATGGTACGCACGGTGTCCTTTATCACCGCTGCCGCGGCGTCTGCAGCGCCGGTGGCGGAGCCGGATACAGCGAATACCGCAGAATAAACCAAAGGAGATCCGGATATGAGCGGCGCATCGGCAGACGATAGGATCAGATGGTTACATAAACGTATAGCGGACGGTTCGTACCCCAATGCCGTCCGCCTTTCCGAGCGCTTTGGAATATCCCGCCGCCAGGCGACGCGCGATGTCGAATATATGCGGCGTGAGCTCGGCGCTCCGGTCAAATATGACAGAGTGCGCCGCGGCTTTTATTACACGTCGGAATTTGCGCTTCCCGCCGCCATAAATGTCGCACAGCCGGACGATTACGTTGAGCTTATCGCCGCAATGGGCGATATGACCGGCGGTACCGTCGGCGCCGATATGACCCAGATGAGCATACCGTACAGCGCGGTGCTTGAGATACCGGACAAGTTGACAGTGGTAAGGCTCGGAAAGCTGATAACCGGACGCGCTCCCGCGCACCGCGGAGCAGGCGAGGGGAAGAGGTATCTTTGCGAATTCGCAAGCGTAGAAGCGTTTCTCGGCGCGCTCATGGCGATAGGGAAACCTGTCAGGATCGTGAGCCCGGAGTGGCTTCGCAGCCGTCTGATGGAGAATATTGCCGCGATTGCCGGGGCAAATAATGAAAATGTGCAGAATGCACAAAAATCAAAAGAAAAAATATGAAAAATTCTACATGCGATTCTATTGCATAATCGTGTCATTTATTGTATAATATCTAAGCTTGATGTGCGAAGTATGCGTTGAAGCGAGAGGTTGCCGCCGATGTTACCGCAAAGGCGGGTAATTTTCGTGGAGTATGTCCGTGTTTAACCGGGCGAAACGAAGGGTAAAAGTCAAGTGCTGTTCCACAGCGTGTTCCGGAATTTGCCATCCGTCTTATCGTGACGGACGGGGGGCAGATCTCCGGTTTTTGTATGAAACAAAAAGAAACGCGCGGAGCGGTGCAAAACAAAAATGAGTCCCCGTCAATGGAACGCAGGACGCGCAGGAGCTTCAATATTATTATACGCAGCGCGTAAATCCAAAGAGGAGGCAAAAATCAATGGCAGTGAAAGAGAAGATCAGGATCCGTCTTAAGAGCTACGACCACACACTGGTCGATGCCGCAGCGGCAAAGATCGTCGAAGTCGCAAAGCGCAACGGTGCCGAGGTTTCCGGTCCGATCCCGCTCCCTACCGAGAAGGAGATCGTCACCATTCTTCGTGCAGTCCACAAATACAAGGACAGCCGCGAGCAGTTTGAGCTTCGCAATCACAAGAGACTGATCGACATCGTCAAACCGTCAAAGAAGCTGACCGAAGAGCTGATGAACATCGAGCTCCCCGCCGGCGTTGACATCCAGGTAACGCTTTAAGGCGTGCGTGAGTGCCGCGAGTCGGCAAACAATGAAGACAAGCCCGTAAGGGTACTTGTTGGTCAAGTTGGCGCAATCCGAAAGGAAAATCCAAAAACGCCAACCAATAACCCACAGGAGGAAAAATGAAAAAAGGAATTATCGGTAAAAAGATCGGTATGACTCAGATCTTCGACGAAGTCGGAAACGTCATCCCGGTAACGGTGATTCAGGCAGGTCCCTGCGTTGTCGCACAGCGCAAGACTGCCGACAAGGACGGCTACGAAGCCGTACAGCTCGGTTTTATGGATGCAAAAGCAAAGCAGACCACAAAAGCCGAGGCGGGACATTTTGAAAAGAACGGTCTTGCGGTGAAGAAACACCTCAAGGAATTCCGTCTTGACGATTGCTCGGCTTATTCGGTCGGCGACGTCGTATCTGTCGAAACCTTCGCCGTAGGCGATAAGGTCGACGTTACCGGTACGACCAAGGGACACGGATACTCCGGCGTTATCAAGAGATGGAACCACCACAGACTGAGAATGACGCACGGCGTCGGCCCCGTACACCGCGAAGTCGGTTCAATGGGTGCTAACTCCAGCCCGTCCCGCGTGTTCAAGAACAAGAAGATGGCAGGTCAGTACGGTCACGAACAGGTCACCATCCTTAATCTGAACGTAGTCAAGATCGACAAAGAGAACAACCTTATCGCCATCCGCGGAGCGATCCCCGGAGCCAAGGGCGGCATCGTGTTCCTCCGCGACTCGATCAAGGCATGAGAGAGAAGGAGGATAAGCAATGCCTAGCGTAAAAGTTGTTGATATGACAGGCAAAGAGGTCGGCGAAATCAACCTCTCCGAGAAGCTTTTCGGAGCTGAGGTCTCTGAACCCGTTCTCCATGCCGCGGTCAGAGCATATCTGCTCAACCAGAGACAGGGCACACAGTCCACTCTTACCCGCACCGAGGTTTCGGGCGGCGGAAGAAAGCCCTGGAGACAGAAAGGCACCGGACGCGCCCGTCAGGGTTCGACCCGTTCGCCTCAGTGGACACACGGCGGCGTGGCTCTCGGCCCCAAGCCCAGAGATTACCGCGTAACGCTGAACAAAAAGACCCGCAGAGCCGCTCTTGCAAGCGCGCTTTCCGCGAAGGTCGCCGAGGGCAGCCTCGTAGTTGTGGATTCCGTTAAGCTTGACGCTTACAAGACCTCCGAGATGGTAAAGATGTTTGCCGCTCTCGGTCTTACCAAGGAAGTCACAAAGAAATATAAGGAAAACAACGAAGTCAAGACCCGCACCGCCAAGGTCGCGGAGAAGACCCTTCTCGTTCTTCCCGAGGTCGATAAGCTCGTAGTAAAGAGCTGCGACAACATTCCCACCGCCGTGACCACGCTTTACAGCACTCTCAGTGTTTATGACATTCTGAATGCGGAAAAGCTCGTCATGACACGCGAAGCCGTTGAAAAGCTTGAGGAGGTGTACGCATGAAGAAAATGGTACAGGATATCATCATAAAGCCGGTCATCAGCGAAGCCGGTATGGATATGATGAATCAGAAAAAGTATGTTTTCAAGGTCATGTCGGATGCCACGAAGCCTGAGATCGCAAATGCGGTCGAGACAATGTTCGGCGTAAAGGTTGCCTCCGTCAACACCATCACGATGAAGCGCAAGCCCAAGAGACTCGGCGTACACTTCGGCTACACCTCCGAATGGAAGAAAGCCATTGTAACACTTACCGCAGACTCGAAGACCATCGCTTTCTTCGACGGTATGAACTGAGAAAGTAGGAGGAAAGAATAAATGCCTACGATCAAACTTAAACCCACTACTCCTTCGAGAAGACAGATGACACTGCCCACCTTCGAGGAGCTGACCAGGTTCAGCCCCGAAAAGAGCCTTGTCGTTATCAAGAAGAAGAACGCCGGCCGCAATGCGAACGGCAAGATCACCGTCCGTCACAGAGGCGGCGGCAACAAGCAGAAATATCGTATAATCGACTTCCGCCGTCTGAACGAGGCTCCTGCCAAGGTCATCGGCATCGAATACGACCCCAACCGCACCGCTTACATCGCACTGCTTCAGACCGAAGCCGGCGAGAAGAGCTATGTTATCGCTCCTGTCGGACTCAACGCCGGTGACACCGTTTACTGCGGACCCGACGCCGACATCAAGCCCGGCAACACTCTTCCCGTTGCGAACATCCCGGTCGGTACCGTTATCTACAACATCGAGCTTTACCCCGGCAAGGGCGGACAGCTCGTTCGTTCCGCCGGCGCGGCAGCACAGCTCATTTCCAAGGAAAACGGCGTGTGCCTCGTCCGTCTCCCCTCCGGTGAGGTAAGACAGATCCGCCTTGACTGCAAGGCGACCATCGGTCAGGTCGGCAATATCGAGCATGACACCGTCAAGCTCGGTAAGGCTGGTAAGACCCGTCACAAGGGCATTCGTCCTACCGTTCGCGGTTCTGTTATGAACCCCTGCGATCACCCGCACGGCGGCGGCGAGGGCAAGTCTCCGGTCGGCCATCCCGGCCCGCTCACTCCGTGGGGCAAGCCCGCTCTCGGATATAAGACGAGAAATAAGAAGGCTAGAACCGAAAAGTTCATAGTCAAGCACAGAAACGCTAAGTAAGGAGGGAATATAAATGAGCAGAAGTCTTAAAAAGGCGCCGTTCGTAGAAAAGAAGCTCTACGATCGTGTTTGCGCCATGAATGCCAAAAACGAGAAGAAGGTCATAAAGACCTGGTCCCGTGCTTCGGTCATATTCCCCGAATTCGTTGGTCACACAATCGCCGTTCATGACGGCCGCAAGCATGTTCCGGTGTACATCATCGAGGATATGGTCGGTCACAGACTGGGCGAGTTCGCTCCTACACGTCTTTTCAGAGGCCACTCGGGCTCTAAGACAGCCAACAGCAACTAAGGGGAGGAAAGAGTACAATGGAAGCAAAAGCTTATCTTAAATATGTGCGCATCTCTCCCCGCAAGGTAAAGATCGTTCTCGATCTTATCCGCGGCAAGGATGTCGATACCGCTATGGCGATCCTCAAGCACACTCCCAAGGCTGCGTCCGAGGAGCTTGTCAAGCTGCTCAAGAGCGCAGTTGCCAACGCAGACCACAACTTCCACATGAACACCGAGAAGCTTTATGTTTCGGAGTGCTTCGTGTGCCCCGGACCCACCCTTAAGAGAATGATGCCGAGAGCCAAGGGCTCGGGCGACAGGATCCTCAAGAGAACGTCACATGTTACCCTTGCTGTCAAGGAAAGAGAAACCAAGGAGGTCAATGCGTAATGGGACAGAAAGTTAATCCTCACGGCCTTCGTGTGGGCGTGATCAAGGACTGGGATTCGAGATGGTGCGTAAAGGACGAAGTGTTCGGAGATGTTCTCGTTTCCGACTACAAGATCCGTGAGCTCCTCAAGACCGAACTTCAGAAAGCGGGAGTCCCGAAGATCGAGATCGAACGCGATCAGTACAAGGTCAAAGTTTATATCCACTGCGCAAAGCCCGGTCTTGTTATCGGACGCGGCGGTGAAAATATCGAGGTCCTCAAGTCGAAGGTCGAAGCGATCGTCGGCAAGGACCAGAGCGGCAAGCAGATCCCTGTGTCCCTCAACGTTGTTGAGGTCCGCAGCCCCGACCTCAATGCTCAACTCGTTGCAGAGAACATCGCAAGCCAGCTCGAGGGCCGTGTTGCCTTCCGCCGTGCTATGAAGATGGCTATCCGCAACACCATGAGACTTGGCGCACGCGGTATCAAGATATCCTGCGGCGGACGTCTCGGCGGTGCAGAAATTGCCCGTACAGAGCATTATCATGAGGGAACCATTCCGCTTCAGACGCTCAGAGCCGACATCGACTACGGTTTCTGGGAGGCCAACACCACCTACGGTAAGGTCGGCGTAAAGGTCTGGATCTACAACGGAGAGGTCCTTAACGCTGCCGGTGCGACGCGCGAGCGCCGCGAGCGCAGAAACGACGGCCGCGATAACCGCGGTGATCGCAGAAACGGCGGACGCAACGACCGTCGCGGCGGCGATCGCAGAAACAACGGCGGCGCACCCCGCGCCGGCGGAAACAACAACTTCCGCGGTCCGAGAGCGCCGAGACCCCAGTCCGGCGACCGCGCACCCAGAGAAGCGAGAGAAGGGGGCAAGAAATAATGTTAATGCCTAAGAGAGTTAAGTTCCGCCGTGTCCAGCGCGGCAGACTTAAAGGTAAAGCCACAAGAGGCAACACCGTGACCTACGGTGAGTACGGACTTATGGCCCTTGAGCCCGCTTGGATCACAAGCGCTCAGATCGAGGCTGCCCGTATTGCTATGACACGTTACATCAAGCGTGGCGGTAATGTCTGGACAAAGATTTTCCCCGACAAGCCCATCACCGAGAAGCCTGCTGAGACCCGAATGGGTTCAGGTAAAGGTTCTCCCGAGTACTGGGTCGCGGTAGTCAAGCCCGGACGCGTTATGTTTGAAATGAGCGGCGTCTCGGAGGACGATGCAAAGGAAGCTATGCGTCTTGCATCGCACAAGCTGCCGATCAAGTGCAAATTCGTTAAAAAGGCGGACGAGGAGGTAGCGCAGTGAAAATCAGCGAGATCAGAGAAATGACTTCCGAGCAGCTTGATGCCAAGCTCAAGGAGTTAAAGGAAGAACTGTTCAACCTCCGCTTCCAGCTTGCTATCAACCAGCTGGAGAACACCAACCGTATCGGTGAAGTGAAAAAGGATATCGCCCGCGTGATGACCGTTCTTAATGATAAGAACGCGAAGAACGCATAAGCGTATGGGAGGCAGAATCATGGAAGAAAGAAACCTCAGAAAAACCCGCGTCGGGATCGTTGTCAGCGATAAGATGGACAAGACCATCACGGTCGCCATCGAGGATAACGTAAGACATCCGATATACGGCAAGATCATCAAGCGTACGCTCAAGGTTCATGCTCATGACGAGAACAATGAGTGCGGCATAGGTGATAAGGTCAGCATCATGGAGACCCGTCCTCTCTCCAAGACAAAGAGATGGCGCCTCGTTTCCGTGGTGGAAAAAGCCAAATAATCAGCACACATTGTATGCGAAACAGTAGATACGTCGAAAATCGTATTGAATCAGGAGGAAACGCAAAGTGATACAGCAAGAATCAAGGATGAAGGTTGCCGATAACACCGGCGCCAAAGAGCTTCTTTGCATTCGCGTTCTTGGCGGTACCGGCCGCAGATACGCCGGCGTCGGCGATGTTGTTGTTGCCACCGTCAAAAAAGCGGCTCCCGCCGGCATGGTCAAGAAGGGCGATGTCGTTAAAGCCGTTATCGTAAGAACCACTCACGGCATTCAGCGCGCTGACGGTTCTTATGTAAGATTTGATGAAAACGCGGCTGTCATTATCAAGGATGATAAGACACCTACCGGTACCCGTATATTTGGGCCGGTTGCAAGAGAGCTTCGCGAGAAGCAGTATCTTAAGATACTCTCCCTCGCACCCGAAGTACTGTAAGGAGGAAGAAATAATGAATATCAAAACTGGCGATACCGTTGTTCTTCTCACCGGTAAGTACGAGGAAAAGAAAGACGGTAACGGAAAAGTGCTGACCCACAAGGTCATCGCCGTCTCCCCCAAGGAAGACAAGGTTATTGTTGAGGGCGTCAACAGGATCCACAAGCACGTCAAACCCCGCAGACAGGGCGAGACCGGCGGGATCATTGATGCCGAGGGCGCAGTTTACGCCTGCAAGGTCGCTCTTTACTGCTCTGATTGCGGTAAGGGCGTAAGAGTTAAATCCGCCGTCAAGGACGGCAAAAAGATCCGCGTTTGCGCAAAATGCGGAAAAGAGATCTGAGGGAGGTAAAAGACAATGGCTGAATATACGGTTAGACTCAAAGACCTCTATCGGAGCGAGGTGGTTCCCGCTCTTCAGAAAAAGTTCCAGTATCAGAGCCCGATGCAGATCCCGAAGCTCGACAAGGTCGTACTCAATGTAGGCTGCGGCGATGCAAGAGAGAACTCAAAGGCTATCGACAGCGTTATCGCTGACCTGACGCTCATCACCGGTCAGAAGGCTGTTCCGACCTACGCACGTAAGTCGGTCGCAAACTTCAAGGTCCGTGAGGGCATGAAGATCGGCGCCAAGGTCACTCTCCGTGGCGACAGAATGTACGAATTTGTTGACAAGCTCTTCAACTTCGCACTCCCCCGTGTACGTGACTTCAAGGGCATCAACCCCAACGCGTTCGACGGCAGAGGCAACTACTCCCTGGGACTCAAGGAGCAGCTCATATTCCCCGAGATCGAGTACGACAAGGTCGATAAGATCCGCGGAATGGACATCTGCTTCGTTACAACCGCTCACACCGACGAGGAAGCCCGCGAGCTGCTTAAGGCTATGGGTGCTCCCTTTGCGGAAAACTAATAGGAGGTAAGATAAAATGGCGAAGAAATCAATGATTATCAAGCAGCAGAGAGAGCCGAAGTTCTCGACTCGCCGTTACAACCGCTGCAAGATCTGCGGTCGTCCTCACGCTTATCTCCGCAAATACGGGATCTGCCGTATCTGCTTCCGTAATCTTGCCTACAAGGGCGAGATCCCCGGAGTAAAGAAGGCATCCTGGTAATTGCGCGGCTCCCCGAGCGGGAGCCGGGCACGACCCGTTAAACCCCACACTATCGGAAGGAAATCAAGCTACGCGCCCGATTTAACCGCCGATACGCCGCCGTGGACGCACGGCAGCAAGATATATTGAACTTGCAATGGAGGAAAAAAAGCAATGCAAATGTCAGACGTAATTGCCGATATGCTCACAAGAATCAGAAACGCGAACGATGCAAAGCACGCGACTGTGGACATTCCGGCATCCAACATGAAAAAGGCTATCGCCGAAATCCTGGTCAACGAAGGTTATGTAAAGAGCTTTGAGACCATCGAGGACGGCAAGCAGGGCGTTATCCGTATCACGCTCAAATATCAGGGCAACAAGCAGAAGGTACTTCGCGGTATCCGCAGAGTTTCCAAGCCCGGTCTTCGCATCTACGCAAGCTGCGAGGATATGCCCCGCGTTATGAACGGACTCGGCATCGCTATCGTATCCACCTCAAAGGGCATCATGACCGACAAGCAGGCTCGCAAAGAGAATGTTGGCGGCGAAGTGCTTGCCTTTGTATGGTGAGTAAGGAGGCAGAGATATGTCAAGAATAGGAAGAATGCCCGTCGTTATTCCCGCCGGCGTCACCGTAACCATCGGCGAGGACAATCTTGTTACGGTAAAGGGTCCCCGCGGAACTCTCGCTGAGAAGTTCAGCCCCAGAATGAAGCTCGAGGTCGAGGCAGGCGTGCTTCACGTCACCCGCCCCACCGATGAGAAGGAAGACAGAAGCCTTCACGGTCTCACCCGCGCACTTGTGCACAACATGGTAGTTGGTGTTACCGACGGCTTCCAGAAGACCCTTGAGATCAACGGTACCGGTTACAGAGCTACCATGCAGGGCAAGAACCTGCTGCTCTACCTCGGTCACTCTCTTGTCAACGGCATGCCCCAGGCGGCGCTTACCGTTGCACAGCCCGAAGGCATCACCTTCGAGGTGAACGAGAAGGCAGCCCCCATCACCATCGTTGTGAAGGGTGCAGACAAGCAGCTGGTCGGTCAGACCGCAGCCGTTATCCGCGGCAAGAGACCCCCCGAGCCTTACCATGGCAAGGGCATCCGCTATGCCGGTGAAAAGGTTCGCCGCAAAGCCGGTAAGACCGGTAAATAATGAAAGGAGTGAGCACAGATGGTTTCCAAAAAGAATAAAAACGCTGCCCGTCTTAAAAGACATATTCGGGTCAGAGCCAAGATTTCGGGCACTACCGAGCGTCCGCGTCTGGCTGTGTATCGCTCAAACGCTAACATTTCCGCTCAGATCATTGACGACGTCAAGGGCGTGACTCTTGCCGCTGCATCTTCTTACGAGAAGGGCTTTGAGGGCGGAAGCAACAAGGAAGCTGCAAAGAAAGTCGGCAAGACTCTTGCCGAAAGAGCAGCCGAGAAGGGTATCACCGAAGTCGTATTCGACCGCGGCGGCTATCTTTATCACGGACGTGTATCGGAACTGGCTGACGGTGCCCGCGAGGGCGGCCTGAAGTTCTGAGCCTTCTGGCTGAGTCCGGTTTATACACTGTTCAACTTATTGAACATTCAAGGAGAAAACTATGGCATTCAGAAACAACAATTACGAGGAAAAAGAATACATCGAAAACCTCGTTGCCCTGAACCGTGTTTCCAAGACCGTTAAAGGTGGTCGTGTAGCCCGCTTTGCCGCACTCATGGTAGTCGGCGACGGCAACGGTCACGTAGGCGTAGGTCTCGGAAAAGCTGCCGAGGTTCCCGAGGCTATCAGCAAGGGAATTGCGGACGCAAAGAAGAATATGGTCACTGTTTCCATCAAGGGCACAACCATTCCGCACGAAGTGCTGGGCGTTTACGGCGCCGGTAAGGTACTTCTTAAGCCCGCTGCCCCCGGTACCGGTATCATCGCCGGTTCCAAGGTCAGAATGGTGCTTGAGGCTGCCGGTATCAGAAACATCCGCGCAAAGTGCCTGCGCTCCAACAACCCGATCAACGTCGTAAAGGCAACAATGCAGGGTCTTGAGTCGCTTCGCTCCGTAGAGCAGGTAGCCAAGAGCCGTGACATCACGCCCGACGAAGTAAAGGGAGGCGCTGCGAAATGAAAAAAGTAACACTTACAAGATCCCTTATCGCCCGCAAGCCTCATCAGAAGGCTACTGCCGCGTCGCTGGGTCTGCACCGTGTCGGCGACAGCATCATCCACGAGGAAGGCGCTGTACTTGACGGCAAGGTCAGAATTCTTTCGCACCTGGTCAAGGTTGAAGACGTAAAGGAGGACAAATAATGAAACTTCATGAACTCTCTCCCGCCCCCGGTTCCGTAAAGGACAGCTTCCGCAAAGGCAGAGGCGCCGGTTCCGGCAACGGCAAGACCGCAGGTAAGGGTCACAAGGGTCAGAACGCCCGTTCCGGCGGCGGTGTACGTCCCGGCTTTGAGGGCGGTCAGTTCCCGATCTACCGTCAGCTTCCCAAGAGAGGCTTTACAAACAAAAAGTTCAAAACGGTTTATGCCAACGTGAATGTTGAGGATCTCAACGTTTTCGAGGACGGAGCCGTGGTGGATCTTGAGGCTCTTATGGATAAGAGGATCGTCCGCAAAGAAAATGACGGACTTAAGGTTCTCGGCGGCGGTGAGCTTACAAAGAAGCTTACTGTGAAGGCGGTGAAATTCTCTGCTGCCGCCAAGGAAAAAATCGAAGCGGCAGGCGGAAGCGTAGAGGAGGTATAAGGATGTTTGCGACCTTAAAAAACGCCTGGAAGATAGATGATCTGAGAAGAAAAATACTTTTCACCATCATGATCATTCTGCTTTACCGTCTCGGCGCGCAAATCCCGGTACCCTATATTTCCGCATCAGTTATTGAAAGCGGCAACGCCTTTTCGGGTTCGATATTCGAATACCTGAACTGGTTCTCCGGCGATGCATTCGGCAAGGCGACACTGTTCGCGCTTTCTGTATCGCCCTACATTACCGCTCAGATCGTTATCCAGTTGCTGACCGTTGCCATTCCCGCTCTTGAGCGTATGGCAAAGGACGGCGACGAGGGACAGAAAAAGATCACATCTATCACCCGTTACACCACTGTTGCACTGGCACTCATAACCGCTTACGGCTATATGACGCTGCTTGATGCCAACAACTGGCTCGTGGACGGCGCTAACTGGTTCGCCAAGATGGTCATCGTTGCCTGCTATTGCGGCGGCGCATCGCTCATCATGTGGCTTTCCGAAAAGGTCAACCAGTACGGTATCGGCAACGGTATCTCCATGATACTCTTTGCCAACATCGTATCCGGTGTGCCCGCTCTCCTTTCCGAGATCTGGACCATGACCTTTACAGCGGGCGGCTTCGGCGGCTTCAGCTGGGTCGGACTCATCTTCTCCATCCTTACCATCGTCATTACGTTTGCTATCATCGTATTCATCGTCTGGTTCACCGAATCGGAAAGAAGAATACCCGTGCAGTACGCAAAGCGCGTGGTCGGACGCAAGATGTACGGCGGACAGTCATCCAATCTGCCTCTCAAGATGAACATGGCGGGCGTTATGCCTGTTATCTTTGCCAGCTCCATCGCATCGATCCCGGCGACTCTTGCAGGCTTCTTCCCCAACAGCAAGGTCCTTGCAAAGATCTCCGAATGGTTCAGCTATGACACCTGGCTCTACCTGCTCATCTATCTCGTACTCATCGTTGCTTTCTCCTTCTTCTACATCATGATATCCTTCAATGTAGTTGAGGTTGCAAACAACATTCAGCAGAACGGCGGTTCTATCCCCGGCATCCGCTCGGGCAGACCTACCGTCAACTATATCAGCAAAATACTCAACAGAGTAACCATCATCGGTGCTATCTTCCTTTGCATCGTTGCGGGACTTCCCATGCTCGTTACAATAATCAACAGCCTGCTTCAGGATGCGCACATTTCTTCGGGCTTCCCGATCTCCAATCTCGCGTTCGGCGGCAACTCGCTGCTCATTATTGTCGGCGTTGCAATTGAGACCGTACATGATCTTGAGGCGCAGGTTGCCCTTCGCAACTATGGCGGCTCAAAGTCAAGAGGAATTTTCGGTTGATCGCCAACCGCCAAGCATACGGAGGAACGTTATGAATTTAATTATAATGGGAGCCCCCGGAGCGGGCAAGGGCACGCAGTCTGAACTTATCTCCAAAAGAGAAGGCATCCCCGCCATATCGACGGGACAGATCCTTCGCGGAGCCATTAAGGCGGGTACGGAACTGGGCGTTAAGGCAAAGTCCTTCATGGACGCCGGCGCCCTCGTGCCCGACGAGGTAGTGAACGGCATAATAAGAGACTATCTGCTCTCCGACGATTGTCGTCGCGGCTTCATCCTTGACGGTTTTCCGCGTACCATCGCTCAGGCGGAAGCGCTTGAGAGCATGGGCGTGCATATCGACGCTGTACTTTCGATAGAGGTCAGCGACGAAAAGATCATCCGCCGTATGAGCGGACGCCGCGTCTGCGAATGCGGAATGTCCTATCATACCGAGTATCTTCCCCCGAAGGAAGAGGGCATATGCGACAAGTGCGGCAAGCCGCTTACCATACGTAACGACGACGCTGCCGAGACGGTCGCAAAGCGCCTTGAGACCTATCATGCACAGACCGAGCCGCTTCTTGAGTTTTACGATCGCCGCGGACTTCTTATCCGCGTAGAGGGACAGGAGAAGGTCGAGGATACGACCGCTCTTGTAGAAAAAGCGTTGGCTTCGGTGGGCAAGTAATATGATTCCGTTAAAAAATAAAGAACAGATAGCCGAAATGCGAAACGCATGCAGGATCACCGCCGAGGCAATGCAGGCGGCGATCGAGGTGATTCGCGAAGGCGTGAGCACATTGGAGATCGACCGGGTCATCCGCCATTATATCGAGAGCCACGGCGCCCAGCCGACATTTCTCGGTTACGGCGGCTTTCCCGGCAGCGCATGCATCAGTCTTAACGATGAAGTAATACACGGCATCCCTTCAAAAAAGAAGATCCTTTTTGAGGGAGATATCGTAAAGATCGACGTTGGAGCGTTCTTCCGCGGTTATACCGGGGATATGGCGCGCACAGTGCCGGTCGGACGTGTAAGCGAGGACGTAAAAAAGCTGATCGAGGTGACCGAGCGCAGCTTCCACTGCGGAGTTGAACAGTTCCGCGAAGGAAACCGCATCGGAGACATCGGTCATGCAGTCCAGAGCTGCGTTGAGGCGGCTGGTTTTTCCGTGGTGCGCAGATATGTGGGTCACGGAGTGGGGCATGAGCTTCACGAGGACCCGGAGGTCCCGAATTTCGGAACGGCAGGACGCGGTGTGCGTCTTTGCACCGGCATGACGCTTGCGATAGAGCCTATGGTAAACATGGGACGTCCCGAGGTGCGTGAAATGAGCGACGGCTGGACGGTAAAAACCGCCGACGGCACTCTCTCGGCGCATTACGAGAATTCGGTGGCTCTCACCGAGGACGGACCCGTGATACTGACGGTCGTCTGATAACCAAGAGGAGGATAGTAACTTGCCGAAGGATGATGTAATCGAGTTTGAAGGTACCGTTATCGACGCACTGCCGAATACGGTATTCAAGGTGCAGCTCCCGAACGGTCATATAGTGACCGCACACATTTCGGGTAAGCTGCGGATGAACTATATCAGAATTCTGCCGGGCGACCGCGTCACGGTCGAGGTATCGGTTTATGACCTCACCAAGGGGCGCATAACCTGGCGCGCGAAATGATATCGTTCGTTGCAAAAAATCAGAAAGGTATGGTCAGATAAATGAAAGTAAAGCCATCCGTTAAGAAGATCTGCGAGAAATGCAAGATCATCAAAAGACATGGCCGTGTAATGGTCATATGCGAAAACCCCAAGCACAAACAGCGTCAGGGTTAAGCTAACACACAGTAGAAGAAAGGATCAAACAGAATGGCTCGTATAGCTGGTGTTGATATTCCTAATCAGAAGCGCGTCGAGATCGCCCTTACCTACATTTACGGTATAGGCCGCAAGAGCGCCAACGATATCCTTGTAAAGACCGGTATCGATCCCGATACCCGCGCCAAGGATCTTACCGAAGAGCAGATAGCCAAGCTGCGTGATGAGATCGAGAACAACTACGTTGTCGAAGGTGACCTTCGCCGTGACGTTGCCCTCAACATCAAGCGCCTTGTTGAAATCAACTGCTACCGCGGTATCAGACACAGAAAAGGTCTCCCTGTAAGAGGTCAGAGAACCAAGACCAATGCAAGAACCCGCAAAGGTCCGGCGAAGACCATCGCAAACAAGAAGAAGTAAAGGAGCATAAGAAATGGCTAATGTTTCTGCCAAGAAGGTCATCAAAAAGCGCCGCGAACGTAAGAATATACAGTTCGGTCAGGTACACATCCGTGCGACCTTCAACAATACCATCGTCACTATCACCGATATGGACGGCAACGCTATTTCGTGGGCATCTGCCGGCGAGCTCGGCTTCAAAGGCTCCAGAAAGTCCACTCCGTTCGCTGCACAGTCCGCTTCCGAGACTGCTGCAAAGGCAGCCATCGAGCACGGTCTGAAGTCGGTAGAGGTGTACGTCAGAGGTCCCGGATCGGGACGTGAGTCCGCTATCCGCGCACTTGAGACCGTAGGCCTCCAGATTACAATGATAAAGGACGTGACCCCTGTACCGCACAACGGTTGCCGTCCGCCCAAACGCCGTCGCGTTTGATGAAAACACATTAGAGGAGGAACCAGAGAATGGCAAGATATATTGGCTCTGCTTGCAAGATGTGCCGCAGAGAAGGCGCCAAGCTCTATCTTAAGGGCGACCGTTGCACGAGCGACAAGTGCGCATTTGAGCGCAGACCCGTTGCTCCCGGTCAGCATGGTGCTGCCAGAAAGAAACAGAGAGAGTACGGCATGCAGCTTCGTGAGAAGCAGAAGGTCAAGAGATACTACGGCCTTCTTGAGAAGCAGTTCAACAACTACTTCCAGGAAGCCGACCGCATTGAGGGTATGGCCGGTGAAAACCTGCTCGTACTTCTTGAACGCAGACTTGACAATGCCGTATACAGAATGGGTATCGGTGACAGCCGCAAGGAGACCCGTCAGATCGTTCTGCACGGACACATCCTCGTAAACGGCAAAAAGGTAAACATCCCCTCCTACCGTCTGAAGGTCGGCGACGTTGTAAGCGTAGCTGAGAACAGCCGCAAGAGCGAGAGAATGAAAGCCTTTATCGAATCCATGGAGAAGAAGAGCGCACCGAAGTGGCTGGAGCTTAAGGCATCCGATGCTGCTGCAAAGGTAGCCGCACTTCCCGCAAGAGACGATATCGAGCAGAGCTTCAACGAGCAGCTTATCGTCGAGCTTTATTCCAAGTAATACCGGCAGCCGAAGGACTACTCCGGCACGCCGGTACCGACATCGGCTACGGAGAGTACTGCGGCATCAACATTTGCGCATTGACCCAAAACGTAAAACGCAAGCTGAAAAATATAGTTGGAGGGTATATTTGGAATGATTGAAATAGAAAAGCCCAATATTGCAACAGTGAATCTGAGCGAGGACGGCAGATCAGGCAAATTTGTGGTTGAACCGCTTGAGCGCGGCTATGGCATAACCCTCGGCAACTCGCTGAGGCGCGTGCTTCTCAGCTCGCTTCCCGGCGTCGCCGTAACATCCATCAAGGTTGACGGCGTTCTCCACGAGTTTTCCACAGTTCCCGGCATGACCGAGGACATGACCGAATTCGTGCTCAACGTAAAGGGCATAGTTGCAAAGCTCCACACCTCAAATCCCAAAACCGTCATACTTGACGTAACGGGACCGCACAAGGTCGTGGCGGGCGATATTAAGCAGGATTCCGACATTGAGATACTCAATCCGGATCATGTACTTGCAACACTGTCCGAGGGCGGACATCTGTTTGCCGAACTCACATTTGAGTGCGGTCGCGGATATGTATCGCAGGATCGCAACAAGCTGATCCATGCCGATGCTTACGGTCCTAACGTGAGCGCGCCCATAGGTCTTATCTATACGGACTCGATTTACACACCTGTTTACAATGTCAGCTACAGTGTAGAAAACACCCGTGTCGGCAGTAACATCGCCGATTATGACAAGCTGACACTTGAAGTCCTGACAAACGGGACTATTACGGCAAAAGAAGCGATTTCACTCGGCGCCAAGATTCTCAACGAGCATCTCAACTTGTTTGTGGATTTGTCGGATGAAGCAAAGAACGCTGAAATAATGGTTATAAGTGGCGAAAGCCCGAAAGAAAAGGTTCTTGAGATGACCATTGAGGATCTTGACCTGTCTGTGCGCAGCTTCAACTGTCTGAAGCGCGCCGGAATTGACACGGTTTCGGATCTTGTCAGCCGCTCCGAGGATGAAATGATCAAGGTGCGCAACCTCGGTAAGAAATCGCTTGAAGAAGTTACCCAGAAGCTCCAGTCGCTCGGTCTCGGTCTGCGCCGGGATGAAGAATAAGCGACGGGCAGGGTAAAGCGAAACGAAAAGAAACATTAAGGAGGGAGCATAAGATGCCCGGAACCAGAAAGCTCGGCAGACCCACCGCTCACAGAAACGCGATGCTTCGCGGACTTGTGACCTATCTGCTTGAGAACGGTAAGGTCGAGACGACTATCACCCGTGCGAAGGAAGTTCGCGCGATGGCTGATAAGATGATCACTCTCGGCAAAGAAAATACACTTGCAAGCCGCCGTGCCGCTCTTGCTTATATCACCAAAGAGGATGTTGTTGCTAAGCTGTTTACACAGATAGCACCCCTTTATGCCGACGTAAACGGCGGTTACACCGCAATTTACAAGCTCGGTCCCCGTCGCGGCGATGCCGCAGAGATGGCTATCATCACTCTGACAAAGAGTGTTGACGAGAAGGTTGACGAAAAGAGCAAGAAGAAAGCCGCCAAGGCTGAAGAAAAGACCGAGGACGCCAAGGCTGAATAAGTCCTGACTTACAAAGGTCAAAGGGTCTGTCGCGCATCAGCGCGGCAGACCCGAGCTTTTTTTATCTGAAAGATTGACATCCCGCCGCTTATAATGTATAATATATCAGATAAATAAACATCCCTGCCGTGCCGCAGGGAAAAGGAACGTGTAAAATGCAACTTATAAAGACTCCGACAAAGGGAATGAACGATTATCTTCCGCGCGAGACAAGACTGCGCGAGTATGTCAAAAGCGTAATTATCCGTGCATATGAAAAGAGCGGATTTTCTATGATAGAAACTCCTGCGGTCGAGCATATAGAAAATCTGACGGGTAAGAACGGCGGCGATAACGAAAAACTGATATTCAAGATCATGAAGCGTGGCGAAAAGCTGAATGAGGCAGCCAACGGAGACGCAGAGCTGTGCGACAGCGGTCTGCGTTACGACCTTACCGTTCCGCTTTCAAGATATTATGCCAACAATCAGGCAAAGCTGTCCTCGCCTTTTATGGCGATGCAGATAGGCAATGTCTGGCGTGCCGACCGTCCGCAAAAGGGGCGCTTCCGCCAGTTCACACAGTGCGATATCGACATTCTCGGGGATGCGACGCCGCTTGCGGAGATCACATTGATTTCTGCCACCACGGGCGTTCTGAGAGAGCTGGGCTTTGATAATTTCACCGTCCGCATCAACGACCGCCGCCTGCTCAAGGTCTGCGCTGATTATTGCGGCTTCAAACCGGAGGATTGCGATAAGGTCTTTATCATACTTGATAAGATGGATAAGATCGGTCTTGACGGAGTGAAAAAAGAGCTGACAGAAGAAGGCTTTGATCCGGTATCGGTAGAAAAATATGTTTCACTTTATGAGAATTGCGACTCCGTGAGCGTTTCCGACTTTGTAGCCGAGCGTCTCGGCGGCAACGGAGCGGATATCGCGGCATCTCTTGAAGGTATTATGCGCTGTGCGACCGCGGCGACCGCGGGCGGATGCAGCCTGAAATTTGACCCGACGCTTGTCCGCGGAATGTCCTATTATACCGGCACGATCTTTGAGATCAGCATGGACGGCTATGGTTATTCGGTCGGCGGCGGCGGAAGATACGACGAGATGCTTGCAAAGTTTTCGGGGCAAAAGACTCCGGCGTGCGGTTTTTCGCTCGGCTTTGAACGAATAGTAGCGGCGCTTGCCGACCGTGGATTTGAACCGCCGGCAGCAGAGCGGAGTGTGGCGTTCCTTGCTTCCAAAAATATGGATGAGGAAAAAATGCTTGCAATGCTTTCCGATGCGGCAAAGCTTCGCGCCGAGGGGGCGCGCGTGCTCGTCACACCGCGCATGAAGAATGTCGGCTTCCAGAAAACTAAGCTCGCCGACGACGGTTACAGCGAATTCGTTGAATATTGATCATCGGGGGTGTTAAAAAACTCGATTTGAGTTTTTTAACACCCCCGTCGCCTTGGTCTCGGCGGCTGAACACCGCCGTTTTGCCGTCAAGAAACGCTAACGGCGAAAATACAAAGACACGGGTCGGCAAAACCGACCAGGATCGCCTCAAAAATGCCGGATCCATGACCGGCATTTTGAGAGGCTGTTAAAAGCATCAAGCTTTTAACAGCCCCGTTTGTATGTGTAAGCGAATTATTCTTCAACGGATGTCGTTCCGGGTGGAGCGATCATGTCAAGCGGCACATCGGTGAGGAACAGCTCGCGGTCATTGAGATCAAGTATTATATTTGATATCTCAAGATCGGCGTGACCGCGGTACTTTACCGTTTTTGAACGTCCGGATGAATAATGATATTCGATCTGTATGGTCCATGTCGGCGACACTATGGTTCCGGAAAAGGGGTTGAGTTTTTCAGACCTGTCAATGCTTTTGGCGCGGTCCGCGAGCTTTTTTACCTGTGCAAGGCTTTCCGCGTTGCTTACCGAAAAGGAAAAATTGTTGAGATCGACTTTCAGGTCAATGCCGCTAAAGACAGGCGTACTGCAGGTCGAACCGGTGCATACGACATTCGCCGAAACGATGTGTCCAAGTGTAAGCTCCGATGTGATGATCGCTACCGCAATGACAGTGACTATCGCCACCGCGATGATGACAAACAGCCTCAGGCGCTTCTTTTTGCTTGCTTCCATTGCTCTCTCCTTTCATTTACAGCAACATCCGACTGCTACCGATTCCATTATAGCATGCGCCGGAGAAAGTGTCAATGCTTTTGCGTCACGGGCAAGGAGTGACTGACGGCTCAAGTCTTTTTGTTTGCGAAGCACTCTGTTTCCTTTTTCACATCGCGCCGGAGAAGAATGAGCGCGGCTATGTTGAGAAAGGTCATAAGCCCTATTGAAAAGTCGGCGAGCGTCCATACGCCGCCGGGCGGGGAAGCGGCGCCGATGTATGCGGCGGCGGCGTACATTATGTTGAATATCCGCGTTGCTCCGCGCTCGCGCTTGGGCGAAAGCCCAAGAAAGGAAATGCATTCCTGCCCGTAATACGCCCAGCAGATAACTGTCGCAAGCCCGAAAAGCAGCACCGCGACGGCAAGCACCGGCTGCGCCCAGCTGCCGAGCGTGGCGGCATATGCTCCTATCGTCATCATGACCGAATTTTCACCGTACACAGCGACGTCGGCATAGTTCACAAGGATCACAAGCGCGGTCGCAGTGCACAGTATCACAGTATCTACGATGACCTCTGCAATGCCGAGGAAGCCCTGCTTTGCCGCTGAATCGGTGTCGGCGGCGGAATGAGCGAGCGGCGAGGTCCCGCAGCCGGCTTCATTTGATATCAGCCCGCGCATTACTCCGTATCTGACGGCACGCGAAACAAAAAAGCCGCCTATCCCCGCAAAAAATGAAGATATGCCGCCTCCGGCGGGGCGCGTTTCTTCCTTAATGAAAGAAAAAGCGCCGTGCATTATCTCACCGAGCGCGCGCGGAAGCTCGCCGCGGCGCATAATGAGCACCGCGACGGACAGAATGCAGAAGCCCGCGGTCATGAACGGCACGAGCGCCGAGCATGCGCCGGAGATCCTGTTTAGCCCTCCCGAGGCGATCGCCAGCGCCGCAAGCGCCATAAGAACACCGCATATGCGGCGGTCAAGCCCGAATATCCCCTCAAGCGCGCCCGCGACGGCGTTGACTTGTACGATACAGCCCATGCTGAGCGCATCGGCAAGGCAGAGCAGGGCAAATATCTTTCCGAGAGCCGCGCCGACGCGCGGCAGATGGCGGTCCGCAAAGGCTTTCCGGATGTACACAGGCGCTCCGCCGTGCAGCCTGCCGTCCTTGTGTAGGCGGTTTTTGACCCCGAGGACGGTCTCGGCATACTTCAGCGATGCGGCGAGAAGCGCCGAGAGCCACATCCAGAACACCGCGCCGGCTCCGCCCCACCATATCGCCGCCGACACGCCTACGATGTTGCCTACGCCGAGCGTGCCTGCCAGCGCGAGAGACAGCGCGCGCACGGGCGAGACCTTTCCGCCGCTTTTTCCGCCGGGCGCCTTGGCAAACAGAGAGCGCGTCATGGCAAGCATTGTGCGCGGACGCCAGACGCCCGTGTATATCCCCAGAAATACCCCCGCCGCCGAAAGCACGAGCGGCAGTGCGGCGCCTATCACGTATGTATTAATAAAATCAAGCATTATGTGCGCACCTCTCTTTGTATTAAAATATATTCCGGTGCTTTGTTGGCAATTACAAAGGCGGGTGCTAAAATAAATTGTTAATTAAGTGTTAATTCACGCTTTTACCCCTTGATTTTTTCCAATATGGTGGTACAATTATACTCGTAAGTTAGCGCTCAGGTTCAATGAGTGCCAGTAAAAAACAGAACAGGTTCCGCACGCAGGTGCGGAGACTCCAAGGAGGAATAATAATGAACATTAAACCGTTGGCAGACAGAGTTGTTATAAAGCTCGTCGAAGCGGAGGAGAAAACAAAGGCGGGTATCATCCTTACGTCCGCCGCTCAGGAAAAGCCCCAGGTCGCTGAGGTCATAGCCGTAGGACCCGGTAAGACCAATGATGACGGCAAGGTCGTTCCCGTAGCTCTCAAGGTCGGCGATAAGGTCATCGCCAGCAAGTATGCCGGCACCGAGGTAAAGCTTGACGGTACCGAGTACACTATCATTTCCGAAAAAGACGTACTCGCCGTTATCGACTGAGTGCAGGACAATATAACTGGAGGATAAATTATTATGGCAAAAGATATTTATTACGGTATAGATGCAAGAAACGCGCTTCTGCGCGGTGTTGACAAGCTCGCCGACACAGTAAAGATCACTCTCGGCCCGAAGGGCAGAAACGTTGTTCTTGACAAGAAGTACGGCGCTCCCCTTATCACCAATGACGGTGTTACCATCGCCAAGGAGATCGAGCTTGACGATCCCGCCGAGAACATGGGCGCTCAGCTCGTCAAGGAAGTCGCCACAAAGACCAACGACGCTGCGGGCGACGGTACAACGACCGCAACTCTGCTTGCCCAGGCAATGATCCACGAGGGCATGAAGAACGTTACCGCAGGCGCGAACCCCATGGTCCTGCGCAAGGGTATGAAAAAGGCTGTTGACCGCGCTGTCGAATGCCTCAAGGCAAGCGCAAAGAAGGTCAACGGTTCCGATGATATCGCCCGCGTCGGCACTGTTTCCGCCGGCGACGAGGTCATAGGCACACTCATTGCCAACGCAATGGAAAAGGTCACCTCCGACGGTGTTATCACCGTTGAGGAGTCCAAGACCTCCGAGACCTACTCCGAGGTCGTTGAAGGTATGCAGTTCGACCGCGGCTACCTCTCTCCCTACATGGCTACCGACGGCGAGAAGATGGAAGCTGTTCTTGACGACTGCTACATCCTCATTACAGACAAGAAGATCTCCTCTGTGCAGGATATCCTTCCCGTACTTGAGCAGATCGTTCAGGGCGGCAAGAAGCTCCTTATCATCGCAGAGGATGTTGACGGCGAATCTCTTACCACTATCGTGCTGATCAAGCTGCGCGGCACCTTCACCGTAGTTGCCGTCAAGGCTCCTTCCTTCGGTGAGAAGAGAAAAGAAATGCTCCGCGACATCGCTATCCTCACCGGCGGCGAGGTCATTTCGAGCGAGCTCGGACTTGAACTCAAGGATGCGACCATGCAGCAGCTCGGTCACGCCCGCCAGGTCAAGGTCAATAAGGAAAACACCATCATCGTTGACGGCTCGGGCGACAGCGCGGCTATCAAGGATCGCGTAGCTCAGATCCGTGCAGAGATCGAGCATGTAACCTCTGATTTCGACCGCGAGAAGCTGCAGGAAAGACTTGCAAAGCTCGCAGGCGGTGTTGCCGTTGTCAAGGTCGGCGCTGCTACCGAAGTCGAGATGAAGGAAAAGAAGCTCCGCATCGAGGACGCTCTCAACGCGACACGTGCCGCTGTTGAAGAGGGTATCGTTCCCGGCGGCGGAACCGCTTATCTGAACGTCATTCCCGAGGTCGAGAAGCTCGTAAAAACCGTTGACGGAGACGAAAAGACCGGTGTCCGCATCGTTCTTAAGGCTCTTGAAGCGCCTGTACGTCAGATCGCTACCAATGCTGGTCTTGATGACGGTGTCGTTGTCAACAAGATCATGTCCGCACGTAAGCCGGGCTGGGGCTTTGACGCTTACAACGAGACCTACGTTGATATGATCGGCGCGGGCATCGTTGACCCGACCAAGGTCACCCGCTCCGCTCTTCAGAACGCTGCTTCCATCGCCGCTACTATCCTCACTACCGAGGGCGTAGTTGCAAATCAGAAGGAAGATCCCGCGGCGGCTGCCGCTGCAAATGCAGCCATGAACGCCGGCGGCGGAATGTATTGATAACAGAATAATTCCGGATATGGGGTTGCCGTGCATTATGCGCGACAACCCCTGTTGTTGCATAAGAAAAATAAAAAAGAGGTGCAGATATGAAAAAACTCATCCCGTTTTTTGTTTCGGCTTTGCTTTTGATCGGTATTTTTGCCGGATGCACGCCGCATAGCGGCGGCGATGAAAGCACAGAGGCGCCCGCCGGGACTATCGAGGAGGTAAAGCAGGTGCGTATATTCGGCGACGACAAAAAGACTTCGTTTGTCATTACGCGGTCGATAGATGTGGATTCCGGCAGCGCTGCACTTGCGGCGGGGCGGACCATAGGCAACGCCTTCGAGGCTGCCGGTATCAGCATAGATTATAAATTCGATCTTGACATCGGTGAACCGTCGGAGTACGAAATACTTGTCGGCGACACAATGCGCACGCAGGAGGCCTTTTCCGTGCCGGACTGGAGCACGCTTGGCGACGGCGGCTACTGCATAGCTGTTGCGGGAAACAAAATAGTTGTGTCCGGCGGCGACAGCGGTATAGTCGAGGCGGCTGAGCGCTTTGCCGCAATGATACCCGCGTCCGGCGCATTCGATATTCCGGACGGACTTGTGATATACGGTTACAGCGGAGCGCCCTTTTCCGGAATGACCGCCGACGGTGTTTCGCTTGCCGGGTACGGTGTCGTTATACCGGAAAACAATGAGCTCTGCCGCATCGCGGCGGCAAATCTGCGCAGTGAGGTCTTCCGTGCCTCCGGCATACTTCTGCCCGAGGCAACGACCGAAAAGAGCGGCGAGCATAATATCATTCTGTCGCTAACGGCAACCGAGGGAAAAGACGCCGGCAACTTTACCGTTGAGTGCAGCGGTGGGAACATACTTATCACCGGCACCGAGCGCGGCGGTCTTACGCGCGGTATACGCGCGGCGGCGGACGCTGTGACGTCCGCGGTTCAGGGCGGAACATATGAGCTTGGGAGCGGCATCGTTTTCTCCGAAAAGTACGGCAACGTTGTTATGTACGAGGACTTCGGAGCCGTCGGCGACGGAAAAACGGATGACGGCGCGGCGATATCTGCGGCTCACGATCATGCAAACAGCGAGCATCTTCCCGTTTTTGCGCGCGAGGATGCAACATATTATATCGGCGGAACGGCGCGCACCACGACCGTGCGCACCGATACCGACTGGAGCTGCGCGCACTTTATATTCGATGATACAGCGGTCGAAAACCGCTCAAAGGAAATCTTTGTCGTAATGCCCGAAAACGCGCTTATAACGCTTACGGGGATCGAAAGACTTTCCGCGGGGCAGAAAAACATAGGCGTAAAGCTGCCGGGCGACTGCATTGTTACCGTAACGAACAAGGGCAAAAAGATGTATATCCGTTACGGCAGCAACCAGAACAACGGTACCGATCAGCGTGATATAATCCGAGTTGACAAGGACGGGAACGTCTCGCCGGATACTCCGATCCTTTGGGATTTCGACGCTGTTACGTCGGTGGTCGCGCGCCCGATAGATACCGAAAAGCTGTATCTGCGCGGCGGTGTCTTTACTACCGTGGCAAACGCAAGCAGAGAGAGCGGATATTACTACCGCGGTATACGCATATACCGTTCCAATGTGGTGATCGACAGGCTTGAGCATTATATAAAGGGCGAGGGCTCTTACGGAGCGCCGTATTTCGGTTTTCTTATCTTCAACGGAGCCGCCGATTCGGAGGTCAGACGCTGTGTCCTTACGGGTCACAAGACATACACCGCTATCGGCAGCGCGGGAAAGACTGTGAGCATGGGCACATACGATATCACCTCCGACTCCTGCCTCGGACTTCTTGTGTCGGATACATATCAGTCCAACGATATAAACGATAAAAAGCTGTGGGGCGTTTTCGCGTCGAATTACTCAAAGAATATCGTGTTCGAAAACGTTGTATTCTCGCGCTTTGACGCTCACCAGGGCGTTTATAATGTGACGCTCAAAAACTGCCGCCTCGGACATCAGGGTATAAATCTGATAGGCCACGGTACGGCGCTTATCGAAAACACAACGGTATACAGTAAAAACTTTATCACTCTGCGCTCGGATTACGGCAGCACGTGGAACGGAGACGTTGTGATACGCAACTGCAAATACATTCCGCTGAACGGCGAAAAGTGCGATGCGGTGCTTATAGGCGGCTCAAATAACGGCAGTCACGATTTCGGCTACGAGTGCTACCTGCCGCGCACCGTGACGATAGACGGGCTGGAGATAGTGGACAAAAGACCTGCGTCCTCCCCTTATGAGGGACCTGTCGTGTTTGCCAACATCAATTCCGCATTCAACAGCACGTCGTATACGGCAAAGTACCCCATGCACATGACCGAAAAGATCACGGTGAAGGGGATAACGGTCACATCCGGCAAGCCGCTCACCGTTTCGGTCAATAAATTTATGTTTGCAGGTCTTGAGATCACCAATGCGGACTGAGCCTCGTAGGTCATTATGTAATATTATTTTGTAGAGATCATACTTTTGTTATGATAAAAATTCACAAACCCATTGATTTCTAAGAATAAATATGATATAATAATGCCAAGCATCCGGCGTGAGCCGGAAAAAAGAAAGGTGAAACAACAATGAAGAAGATTCTTTCGGTACTTCTCTGCGTCGTAATGCTCGGTGCGATGTTCTGCGCATCGGCTTCCGCCGCAAACGCTCTTAAAAAGAACTACGATGATGCAAAAGCGGGAGATCTGCTTTACGATGTAGTGTTCAACGCCACTGACGGTGTGTTCGTTCCCGGCGTTATCAGCAAGGCTAAGGATTGTGCTATCCAGACCTCCGATGACGGCAAGACGCTCACTATCACCCACGACAACGACACCGCCAAGGGCAGATTCTGGTACGGCGGCGCTATCGACGGTCTTGAGATCGGCGAAGGCAAGAGCTACACGCTCAAGGGCAAAGTCCAGATATTCGGAATCAATGCCGGTGTGTACATCAACTACCCTAATGACGGCACTTCATACGGCGAGCTTTACGGCTTTTACGGCGGCAGACAGGATAATAACGACATGACCCTCGGCAAGGGCGGCGGAAAAGCCACCGGTTCCGTAACAAAAGATGACGGTTCGCTCCTTTGCGACGGCTCCGCATACGCAAAGTATGACTTCAAGGCTGCTCAGGAAGCCAATGCCGACGGTTTTGCAGAGTTCATGATCGTTGTTGACGGTTATAATTTTGCAGTATACTTCAACAACGTGCTGTTTGACAAGCATATTGGCACTGCCGAAGAGTTTGCAAATTCCAATAAGTTCGGTATTGCATTCTACGTTTACAACAAGAACTCAGGCATCATCGCCAAGGACTTCCAGATATTCAAGGGCGATCTCACCAATCTTCCCGCCGATACAGAGGCTCCTGCGACCCAGCCCGAGACTCCCACCACCGATGCGCCTGTGACCGAGCCGGATTCTCCCGTGACCGGTGACAACACCGCAGTGATCCTCATGATCGTTGCCGTTGTTGCCATGCTCGGAACCGCTGTTACCGTTAAGGTAGTCCGCGAGAAATAATCAAGAGTACATTAAATGACCTGCGGTCTGTCGCGCCCCGGCGCGACAGACCGTTTTTGCGTTATCCTGTTTTTTGATGTCATAATGTCGAATTTCTATTGCATTGGCACCTCGTTTATGGTATAATAATTATATCAATTCGGTCTGTGACCGGAAAAAAGAAAGGTTTTATAACGATGAAGAAAATCATTTCGGTTCTCCTTTGTGCCGTTATGCTTGCGGCGATGTTCTGCATGTCCGTATCCGTCGGCGCAACAGCCAAGGGATACGATGCCGCAAAAGACGGCGAGCTTCTTTATGAAGTGAAATTCGGCGTAACATCGGGAGCGTATCAGCCCTACATATTCGGCGCCGGAAAAGAAGTTCACGCCAAAGAGCTTGTAGTGGTTCCTTCCGCCGATGGCAATGAGCTTTCCCTCACTGCAAGCGGTGCTTCTGCCGGCAGAATTTTCTACGGCGGCAAAATAGACGGTCTCAAGCTCGGTGCAGATAAAAAATACACCATTGAGATGGAAATGAAGTTCCCGCTCACCTCCTCGGGAAATGCAGGTTATTATTTCAACTTCGGCGGTTACACCGCTTATGATCCGGCGTCTACCGACGGCAACAAGGCGATGATCAACGATGCGTCATATACCAATCTTTACGGTCTGTACGGACGCACCGAGACTGAAGGCGCGTGCTTTACACTGTCTGCCGCTGCCGGTGCAAAAATGCCCGGCGAGCTTGTTTCCGACGGTGCCGTGTACACCGATATTCCCGATGCAGCACGTGTAGGCGATGCCTACTGCAAGGTGCGTGTTGAGATCGACGGTTACTTCTATGCCGTTTACCTCAATGATGTTCTTTACGATCAGACGACCGTTAACCCCACCGTGCTTGACAAGGCAAACGACCTCGGCGTTACATTCTACCTCTATAACAAGAACGTAAACCTCAATGTCAAGAACGTTAAGATCTATAAGGGCGCAAGAACCGGAGCTAAGTCCATTCGTGATGATGCTTCCAACCAGCTCCTTGTTTCCTATGACGCTGCATATCTCGGAGAAAAGCTGTATGACGTCAACTTTGCTGCCGAAAAGGGCGTTTTCACTCTCAGAAGAATAGCTAACTCCAAGGATTCCACCAAGACTGTTTCCGACGACGGTAAGATGATAACTCTCACCAAGGGTTCGGAAAAGGGCGGCACATACTTGGGAAGCAATATTCGCGGACTCAAGATCAATGCCGATACCAAGTACACCGTAAAATTCAAGGTCAAGACCACAGGCACCTACGGCGGTTCTCTCGGTTACAACCTTAACTGGCCCTACACCACAGCTGCTGCCAACAGCAGCCGCTTCAACCTTTACGGCAACTTCAACGATATGGGCGTTGACCGCAAGCTCAAATTTGCAAACCACGGTACCGAGATATCCGGCTACGGATACAATGATATGGCATACGATCAGTTCAATCCCGCCGTCGATGCCGATGGATTCACCGATATGGCATACGAGATCGATGGCTATGCAGTATCCATTTATCTCGGCAACGCCGACAAAAACGGCGAGATGACTCTTTACAAGTCCATCCCGCTTACTGCCGAGCAGTATCTTGATTCCGATGATCTTGCTATCTTCCTCTATGTTTACAACGAGAACAGAAGCATAAGCGTAAAGGATTGCTCTGTATACAAGGGCCTTGTCGTAAGCACCACCTACGAGATCCCCACTACTGACGCTCCTACGACTGACGCTCCTGCCACTGACGCTCCTGCCACTGACGCTCCCACGACCGAGCCTGACTCCCCCGTGACCGGCGATAACACCGCAGTGATTCTCATGATCGTTGCCGTTGTTGCCATGCTCGGAACCGCTGTTACCGTTAAGGTAGTCCGCGAGAAATAATCGGGTTTAACATTTTGAAGGGATAAAAACTCAAATTGAGTCTTTTATCCCTTTTTTCTTGTTTGTTGCGCAACCTGCGGTTGCGGAACGATGTAAAAAAACAGTGACAAAAATCAAAAAAGATGCGCTTTGTTTATTGACAGCGGTCCGACCTTGATGTATAATAAATACGGCGGGAGACATCCGCGCCAAGAAACAGTGTGAGCCGCACCGGTGCGGCGGGAGGAACTTTATAATGTACAGGATCGGTATCGACCTCGGCGGAACAAATATTGCCGCAGGACTTGTGGATGAGAACATGAATATAGTCGAAAAGCAGAGCGTGCCCACGCTGGCACAGCGCGCGCCCGAGCTTATCGTTGACGACATGGCAGAGCTTTGCCGCCGCGTAGCAGCCGCAAAGGGTGTTTCCATGACAGATATCGCATCCGTAGGCGTTGCATCCCCCGGTATCGCCAACGACCGCAGCGGTTGTATTGAATATGCAAATAATCTGCCGTTCAGAAAATTCCCGCTTGCGGCGCTTCTTCACGAGCGCCTCGGAAGCTCCACCGATATACATATCGCAAACGATGCAAATGCCGCCGCATGGGGCGAGGCCGTTGCGGGTGCGGCAAAGGGAACTACCGATTCGGTAATGATAACGCTCGGTACCGGCGTCGGAGGCGGCGTAATAATCAACAATCAGATCCTTACCGGCTTCAATAACGCCGGAGCGGAGCTGGGACATATCGTGATAGCCGCAGACGGACGCCAGTGCTCATGCGGCAGACTGGGATGCTGGGAGGCGTACAGCTCCGCCACCGCGCTTATCAACATGACGCGTGAAAAGCTGGAGGAGTGCCGTCTTAAGGGACGTCATACGCTTATCGAGGATATAGCACGCGAGCGCGGCAAGATATCCGGACGCACTGCGTGCGACGCTATGCGTGCTGGCGATGAGGCGGCGGCTGAGGTCTTCAGAATGTATGTGCACTACCTCGCGTGCGGACTCGTCAACATCGTGAATATATTCCAGCCGGAGGTCATATCTCTCGGCGGCGGAATATCGAACGAGGGAGATTTCCTTCTCAAACCGCTGATCCCGATGGTACGCAAGGAGCAGTACGGCGGCGGGATCGTGTCCGAGACCGAGATACGCATTGCAAAGCTCGGCAACGATGCGGGCATCGTTGGCGCAGCTATGCTGCACTGATATATAGAAAAATGGCGTTAAAAAACTCAAACCGGTTTTTTTAACGCCACTTTTTTACTTACCTGCCGATTGCCGTTTTTTCATATGCGACCAGCTTATAAACCCGTAAATATCGTTGGCAAGGAACATGACAAAGCAGATCACGACCGAGATGTATGATATGTCCGTCATGGCGGCGAGCGTCATGTACTCGCTGCGGTCAAAAACGCAGAAGGATGCTATGATAAGACCGTCCGAGGCGCACCACAGGGCGATCTCCGCTTTTGTAAAATAACCCTTCAGACTTTTCGTTGCTTTTTCCATTTCGACCTCCGAAAAAACAAAGCACCCGCCGGCACATCTTCAAAGACCTAACGATGTGCTGCGGATGCTTTTTGCATCTCTCCCCGGTGGGAGATAATATTTACGTGCATGTTATAGCATACCCCGCGCGGACTGTCAAGTATTTTTGTTGCGCCGCGCCGCGGTTTGTGATATAATGAATACGTACCTTCTGTGCGTTTTTAGTCAGATTTAAGGTTTATGCGGTATAGTATGACCGGAGGTGGCGAAAAAATGAGACTTTTACTGGCGGAGGACGAGCGTGCGCTTTCAAATGTGCTCGTCACGATCCTGAAGCATAACAATTATACGGTAGACGCGGTATACAACGGAGCCGACGCGCTTGATTATCTTGCGTGCGCAACGTACGACGGTGTGATCCTTGATATAATGATGCCCAAGGTGGACGGTATCGAGGTGCTGAAAAGGATACGTGCCGCAGGCAATAAGGTCCCGGTGCTGCTGCTGACCGCCAAAAGCGAGGTCGATGACAAGGTGGCGGGTCTTGATTGCGGTGCGGACGATTACCTCACAAAGCCGTTCGTGACCAAGGAGCTTCTGGCGCGTCTGCGGGCGATAATGCGCAGGCAGGGGGGCGAGGTGGACAATTCGCTCACATTCGGAGACCTGCGCCTTGACCGCGCGAGCTTTGAGCTATCGTCATCGGGCGGCAAGCTGGCGCTTACTGCAAAGGAATTTCAGATAATGGAGCTGCTTATGAAAAATCCGTCGCAGGTCATATCCGCCGAACGGCTCATGGAGCGGATATGGGGCGTGGAGAGCGATGCCGAGATCAACGTGGTATGGACGTATATTTCATACCTCCGCAAAAAGCTCAAGCTGCTCGGCTCGTGTGTTTCGATAAAGGCAGTAAGAAATATCGGGTATACATTGGAGTGCGGAGATGCTTAAAAAACTGCGTATAAAATTCATCGCGGCGGCTATGTGCGCCACGGCGATAGTTCTTGTATCTATAATCGGATTCATAAATGTGCGCAGTTATATCGGAATGCGCGACAGCGCCGACAAAATGCTGCGGCTTCTTGCGGTCAATGACGGCAAATTCCCGATAAAGCAGCGGGGCGATCCTCCGCGCGGTGACCCGAACTGTGCGGACAACGGCGGGAAAAAGGACGATCTGCGCGGCGATGTGCTGACGCCGGAGATGTCGCCGGAAACGCCGTTCGAGACAAGATTCTTTACCGTGACATTTGCGGCAGACGGCTCGGTGCAGGGCGTGAACACCGATAAGATCGCCGCCGTGGACACCTCGGATGCCGAAAAATATGCGTCCGAGCTTTACGCGGCGGGCAAGAGTCTTGGATTTTTGCAGAACTACCGCTACCTTGCTTCGGACACGGCTGACGGCGGGAAAATGTATATTTTTCTTGATTGCAGACGCAATCTTGAGACCTTCCGCGAATTTCTTGCCACGAGTTGTGTGATAAGCCTTGTCGGATATCTTGTGGTGTTCGTGCTGGTCGTTGTCTTTTCCGGTATGATAATGCGTCCGTTTGCCGAGGTATATGCCAAACAGCGGAGGTTTGTCACCGATGCCAACCACGAGCTGAAAACTCCGCTTACCGTTATCGGCGCCGCGTGCGAGATACTGGAATACAACAGCGGTGAAAATGAATGGACCGACACGATAAAGGATCAGGTCGGGCGGCTGACAGAGCTGACGAACAAGCTGGTCTTTCTTTCAAAAATGGATGAGGACGGCACTCATGCGGTCATGACCGATTTTTCGCTTTCCGAGGTCGCGGAGACGGCGGCGCGTCCGTATTTTACGCTTGCCGGGTCGCGCGGAAAAAAATTTAGCTGTGATATCGAAAAAAATCTTTCATACTGCGGCGATATGGGTATGATAAAGGAGCTTTTCGGCATCCTGCTTGACAACGCCTTTAAGTACTCTCCGGATGGCGGCGAGGTGCTTCTCACCCTAAAGGGAGCGGGGAAAAGCAGAAGGATAACCGTTACCAATACCGCCGAGGGACTGCCGCGCGGAGACCTTGATATGCTTTTCGAGCGGTTTTATCGGCTTGACAGCTCCCGCAACAGCGAGACGGGCGGGCACGGTGTGGGGCTTTCGATCGCGCGGTCGATAGTGACGGCGCATCACGGTAAGATCACAGCCGCCTCGCCTGACGGCAAAACGGCGGTGTTTACCGTCACGCTTTAAAAAGAATAAAATAAAAATGCCGGGACATTGCCCGGCATTTTTAATTTCGTTTTAGCTTCGGGTCTTATAATACAGGCAAAGGGAGGGGATAATGGTGAAAATACAGAATCAGTTCAAGCGGTATGAGATAAAATATCTGCTTGACGCGCGGCAATATGAGTCGGTGCGGCGGACTATGCAGGGGCGCACGGTCGGTGACGAATACGGGAAAAGCACCATCTGCAATATTTATTACGACACACCCGACCGGCGGCTTATACGCCGCTCGCTCGAAAAGCCGGTATATAAGGAAAAAATGCGACTGCGCAGCTACGGGACTCCGCACGGAGACGACAGGGTTTTTCTTGAACTGAAAAAGAAATACGAATCCGTGGTCTACAAGCGGCGTGCGGATATGACACTTGATGCGGCTCTGCGCTTCACTGAGGCTCCCGAGCCGTACTCGCAGATAACGCGCGAGATCGCGTATTTTATCGACCTTTACGGCTCGCTTTATCCGGCGATGTTTATTTCATATTCGCGCGAGGCGTTTTTCGGAGCCGATGACCGCAACCTGCGCATCACATTTGATACAGATATACTCTGGCGTGAGAGCGAGGTCGATCTTACCGCCGGGGCGTACGGAGCGCCGCTTCTTCCCGCCGGTACGGTGCTTATGGAGCTGAAAATAGCCTCTGCGGTGCCGCTGTGGTTTTCGTCGGCGCTGGCGCGGGAAAAAATATACCCGGTATCCTTTTCAAAGTACGGCAGAGCGTATATCGATTCAATGAAATTCGAAAATAAAAGTGTAAGGAGATGTGAGATCTATGCTTGATCTGTTTGGCAGTATTTTTTCGGCGGAGACGGGGGAGACCGTCCTCGTCCGCAGCTTTCTTTTGTGCGTCGGTGCGGCGCTCGTAACGGGACTTATGTATTTCGGTGCGTATTCCTTCAAAAACCGCGCAAGCGGCAGCTTCCGCACGGCGCTTATCATGCTCCCGGCGGTCGTGTCTGTTGTCATAATGATGGTAAACGGCAACATCGGCGTCGGTGTGGCAACGGCTGGGGCGTTCTCGCTCGTGCGCTTCCGCTCCGCGCAGGGAAGCGCCAAGGAGATAAGCATGATCTTTATGGCTATGTGCTCCGGGCTTATCTCGGGCGTGGGATATATTGCATATGCGGTGCTTTTCACTGTTATCATGTGCGCCATAGTTATGGTTTGCAACTATGCCTCGGCGCACAAAAAGAAAAACGACCGCACACGCACGCTGAAAATGACTGTTCCCGAGGATCTTGACTATTCCGGCGCGTTTGACGGGATATTCGGAAGCTACACCGATTCATGCGAAGCTGTTTCGGTCAAGACCGCAAATATGGGGAGCCTTTTCAAGCTCACATATCGCGTGACCATGAAGGCGGGTGCTTCGGAAAAGGAATTCATCGACAGCCTGCGCGTGCGGAACGGAAATCTTGAGATATCATTGTTGAAGGAGGAAGAAAAGGATGAGCTTTAACATTAAACCGAAAAGAATAACGGCGATGATATGCGCGGTGGCGCTGGCAATGTCGCTTGCCGCCTGCCACGGTCCCGGCGAAAGCGGTAACGGGACATTCGCGGCATCCGACAGCGGCGGAGCCGCTACCGCTCCTTGGGCGCCGGATACGACAACGCCGGAAACCGTGGATATGAGCGGCAGGACCGCGCTCCCCAAGCCGACATCGGCAAGCGCGGCGCTGAAATATACCGGCGGCGAGCTTGAATTCATTCCGGATGGCTTTGACGCGGCGCTCATGGATATAACGGGCAACAAAGCCACGGCGATAGGCTCGTACACCGCGACTGTAAGCCTTTTGGATACTGAAAAATACGCGTGGGAGGACGAAACGGTCGATCCGGTAGTTATCGCGTGGACGGTAAGCGAGAGCGGCCTTTCGTATGATCTTAGCGAGCAGAGCGGCGTGCTTCATATAACGCATCCGGAGGGCGATACGGTATACGAAGCGGATATCACACTGCCGACCGGGGCATCATACAGTCTTGACGGCGACAGCGGCACGCTCACATTCAAAGCCGATACAAAATCGGCTGACGAACTGACGTGGACACTGGCGGGAAGCTACTTCGGGGCGCTTGTGTTCGATGCGGGAGAAAATAATATCGTGATCGAGCTTGCGGACTTCACACTTGCCGGTTCAAGGGCGTGCCCGCTGTATATCCAAAACGCGGCGAACGCCGATATCTCCGCTAAAAAGGACACCGAAAACTATATTTACGACAAACGCGAGGCGGCGGAGGAGTTAAAGTCCGCGGTTTATTCGGAGTGCGATCTCAAGCTCAAGGGGGCGGGGATACTGCGCGTGATCTCGGACAGCAATAACGGGATCCACACCAAGGACGATCTGAAGGTGCAAAAGCTGACGCTGTACGTCAGCTCCGTCGATAATGCGCTCAAGGGCAACGACGGCGTTACCGTCTCGTCCGGTGATATTACGCTCATATCGCGTCAGGGCGATGGTATAAAAACCTCCGACACTTCGCTTTCAAAAAAGGGCAATCAGAAGGGAAGCGTCACGATAGAGAGCGGTATCGTCAACATTTATGCGGCATACGACGGCATAGACGCGGCGTGCGATGTAGTGGTGAGCGACGGAACGCTGAATATTTACACCGATAAATATTCGGATTATTCCGAGGAAGTCACGGCTGTTGCCGTTGACACCTATTATATCAGAGCCGCCTCGACCGAATACAGCTTTTCGGTGCATTATTACAACGCGGAGGACGACGGCGTTTGGGTGAACACCGACGGGAAGTATGAAAAGGTGAGCGGCGGCAGACAGTCCTACTACTATTATACTGTTGAACGCGCGGCGGGCTATGCTTATATGGATGTTTACGCATACACTGCCGGGCAGACGCAGGGACAGTCGGCGTCCTATTACCGCTCGTCGGGTCAGATGACGCCAAATGCAAGCTATGATACGATAGCTTTTTCGGGGCGCGGCTTTGACTGGACGAATTACGGTACGGTCGATCGTGGCTTTGGCGGCATGGGAGGCAGACCCGGCTGCCCCGGCGGAATGAACGACGGAAACAGCGATAAGGGCGATCATTCAACCAAGGGAATAAAGGCGGGAAACGAAATAGTGATAAGCGGCGGTGCGATAACCGTAAATTCGTATGACGATGCGCTCCACGCCAACAATGACGGCACGCTTGAGAGCGGCGTGACTCCGAGCGGAAATGTTACGGTGAGCGGCGGCACGCTTACGCTTTCCTCCAATGACGATGCGATACACGCCGACGGCAAGGCTTGCGTCAGCGGCGGTATGGTGACGGTCCTCAGCAGCTACGAGGGCATTGAGGGCAACACGGTAGAAATAGCGGGCGGCAACGTGTCGGTGATATCCTCTGACGACGGACTGAACGCTACCACCACCCAGGGCACCGGGATAACCGTTTCGGGCGGTACGCTCTACGTACTCGCAGGCGGCGATGGAGTGGATTCCAACAGCCAGACTCAATACAGTGGCATCCTGTTTGCGGGCGGACGCTCGGTCATAATTTCAACAGGCAGGGCGGATTCCTCTATCGATACCGAGCGCGGCTATAAATACACCGGCGGGTATGTTGTGGGCATAGGACTTTCCGGCGGTATGGGCAACGAATCGACAATGTGCCAGAACTTTACGTCTGTCGGTAAAAAGACAACGCTCAACCTTGCATCCGGCTCGTATCTCAGCGTGTCGGGCATCGTAACGGTAAAAATGCCGTCGGCAATGAACGCACTCGTCGTTCTGCTCGGCAGTACGTCGGCTGACATTTCTGTCGGCGGACAGACCTCCGGATTTGACGGCAACGGTGTTGCATGGGAAAAATAAAATTGCTGAAGAAGGAGACACTATCATGAAAAAAACAGCGGCTGTGATCTGTGCCATAGTCATGGTTCTTTCTCTCGCCTCATGCGGGAAGAGCACGCCCGACTATGCACTTGGGACAGTATGGGGAGAGATAACAAAAATAAACGGAACAAAAGTGACTCTCACACTCGGCAAAGTGACAGAGGAGGATGTAATGCCGGAAATGCCCGATATGCCGGGCGATAACGCAGGCGGCACGCCTCCGGAAATGCCGAACGGCGAGGCTCCGGCTGAACCGAATGGTCAGTCCGGCAGTACGCGCGGAGAAGGCGGCGGTAAGCCGGGAGGCGGTTCCGGTAATGGCGGTACTCCGCCCGAAAAGCCGGGGAATACCGGCAGCGGCGATATTCCGTCAATGCCCGGCGGCGAAGCGGGCGGCTTCGGAATGCAGAAAAACGTCAGCTTTACGGCGGGTAGCGTAACGCTTACGGTCGAGCTTGCCGATGTGGTGATAACCGAGGGACAGACCGCGATAAGCGTATCCGACCTTGCCGTTGGTAAGGTGCTGTGCGTGAGTTTCGGCGAGGACGGCAAGCCGTCGTCCGCCGAGGTCGTGACCACAGGCACGTCGGAGCCGTCTGGCGGACAGGATCCCGGCAACGGCGGCGGAATGAACGGCGGCGGGACAAAGGTCGATCAGGGCAGCAGCGCCAACACCGTAAGCGAGAACGGTAGCTACAGCGGGAAGACGTTCGTCTCCACCGGAGACAACGAAAACGCGCTGCGCATTGACGGCGCAACGGTCGATTTTGACAATATTACTGTTGATAAATCGGCGGGGGCGACCTCAAATGCCGAAAACGGCGATTTTTACGGCGTGAATGCGGCGATCCTTGCCACAAACGGCGCAACGGTAACAATAAAAAAATCAACCGTGACCTCCGCCACACGCAACGGTAACGGTGTGTTCAGCTACGGCAGCGGAACGACGGTCAACATCCACGACACAAAAATAACCACCACGGCGGATAATTCCGGCGGCATTCAAACGACCGGTGGAGGTACCACAAATGCATACGACCTCACGGTAAACACGTCGGGGAATTCCTCGGCGGCGATACGCTCCGACCGCGGCGGCGGAACCGTCACGGTAAGCGGAGGCAGCTATACGAGCACCGGATATAATTCTCCCGCGGTCTATTCTACGGCTGCAATAGCTATAAAGAATGCCATTCTCGCCGCCGGTAACTCCGAGGCTTTGGTCATAGAGGGCAAAAATTCTATCACTCTTGAAAACTGCACAGTGAGCGGCAATATGTCAGCCGAAAAAAGCTCAAGCGGTGATATAAACGTCCACAATGTCATGCTTTATCAGTCGATGTCGGGGGATGCGGATGTCGGCACATCGTCGTTTTCGATGACCGGCGGGAAGCTGACAGGCAACCGCGGCGATATGATATTCGTTACAAATACAAATGCCGTCATTTATATGTCCGGCGTCACGGTCGAAAATAATGATGCGTCGGGTGCGCTTTTGCGTGTCAGCGGCAACAATGCCTCGCACGGCTGGGGCACGGCAGGCAAAAACGGAGCCGAGGTTGAGTTCACTGCCGACGCGCAGACCTTAATGGGAGACATTATCGTTGACAGCATATCGACGCTCGACCTTACGCTCAAAAACGGCTCGGTCTTTACCGGAACGGTCAATATCACACCGAACGCAGAGGGCGGCACAGCGGTCGCGGACAGCGCGATGGTCACGGTCGGCGAGGGCTGTGTGTGGAACCTCACCGGTAACTGCACGGTGACGAGCCTCACAAACAACGGCACGATAAACTTCGGCGGCTATACCGTCACACTTGCAAACGGTACGGTGTTGAGAGGGTAATATTTTGAATAGGTCTGTTAAAAGCATTTTGCTTTTAACAGACCTATTCGGTTGTAAGCGACGTGACGAGCATTATGTCTTTCCGCTCGCGGAATGCCGTTGCCTTTTTCGGACTATGCGCGTTCTGACGGTCACGGTACGCGAACGGGTGAAAAAATCGTCGATTTGCCCTTTGCATCTGAACCGTTTGTGTGATATAATATTATCGGTGTGTAGCCATACGGCGTAAGTCCAGCTTTGAGGACTTACGCCGCTTTTTGTTTTGGGAGGTAATAAAGCAAGAATGGAAAAACAAGATCAGAATTTTCTTGCAGTCGGAAAGATAGGTAAGCTCATGTGCAGATACGCCGTGCCGTGCGTCATTTCGCTTCTTGTCGGCGCTCTTTACAACATAGTGGACCAAGATATTCATTGCCAATGCATCATATCTCGGCTCGCACGGCAATGCGGCAAACACGGTCGTGTTCCCGCTGACGGTAATAGCCCTTGGCATTGCGGTAATGATAGGCGACGGCTGTTGCGCGTTTGTCAGCATATCTATCGGAGGAGCGGGCAAAAGGGAAGATGCGGCAAGAAGCGTGGGTAACTCGGTGCTGCTTTCGGTCCTTTCGGGTATCGTGCTGACCGTCGTTTACATTGCTTTTGCCGAGCCGATACTTGTCGCGTTCGGCGGAAATGTCAACGCCGAGACAATGAAGCTTGCCAAGGAGTATTTCTTTTGGATAGCGCTCGGCGTTCCGTTTTATATGTTCGGGCAAGCGATGAACCCGATAATACGTGCGGACGGCGCACCCGGATTTGCCATGATATCAACTCTTGCGGGCGCGGTGATAAATATCATCCTTGACCCTGTTTTCATTTTCGGATCGAGGTGGGGAATGATGGGGGCGGCGGTCGCCACTGTTGCGGGGCAGATCGTCACGGCGGCACTTGCGGCGGCATATCTTTGCCGCGCCAAGATCATAAAGCCTGCCGCGGCTGATTTTTTGCCCAAAGGAAAGGTGATAGGCAGGACGCTCTTGCTCGGTCTTTGCAGTCTTCTGGCGCAGATATCACTCGTCGCGGCAATGGCTGCTATCAACAATATGATACGCAAATACGGCGCGTCGGATGAGATATTCGGGCAGGAGCAGTATGCGCAGATACCTATGGCTGTTATCGGTATCGTAATGAAATTCTTTCAGATAGTGATCTCGGTGGTCATAGGAATGGCGGCGGGGTGCATACCCATCGTCGGCTTCAATATCGGAGCGTGTAAATACAAGAGGGTGAAAAAGCTGTTTTCGTTGCTGCTTACGGCAGAGGCGGTGGTCGGGGCGATAGCCCTGATCGTTGTGGAGGTGTTCCCGCAGGGGCTTATAGGAATATTCGGCGCCAAAAACGAAAGCATTTACTATACCGAATTTGCCATTCGGTCGTTCCGCATGTATCTTTGCATGATAGTGCTTGCCTGCATAAATAAGGCGGTGTTTATATTTTTGCAGGCAATGGGAAGGGCAGTTGAATCCACGATGCTTTCTATGGTGCGTGAAATAGTGTTCGGAGTCGGCTTTGCACTGCTCTCCTACCGCTGTTTTTTGGACTTGACGGCGTTCTGTATTCCATGCCGGTGTCGGACGTGCTGACGGCTGTTGTCACGGCGGTGGTGATAGTGAATACATACCGCCGGCTTGACCGCGCGGAGGCGGACGCGAATTAAAGCCGCCGGAGCGGGCGTGCTTGCCGGCATCGCGGTGTCGTTCCGCGGACTGCACCGCCTGCTCACAAACCATCGCCGGCAGGTGATCTATCTTGTTATAGGTCTTATGCTCGGCTCGCTTTATGCCGTTGTTATGGGACCCACCACGCTTGCCGAGGCACAGCCCGCCGTAAGTGCGGCAACGTTCGATCTGATATTCTTTATCATCGGGCTTGGCATCATTTTCGTTTTTGAAGCGGTAAAGCGCAAAGCGGAGCATAAAAAGCTGTCCCCCTTGGTTGCCGATGATGCTGTGGAGAGCGACGACGAGGACGACGAGTGAGGTCGGCAACTGACCCATTGGTTTAGTTGCGCGGCATTTTGCCGTGATGTCTTTTCCGGAACTCAAAAATGTGATATAATATGCATACAGTAGATTCTGACTTTTGTAAGGAGATGCCGTATGACAGAGATCCACGGAAAATATGCAGACGCAAGGGTGTATGCCGACATCATAGACAGCGCCTCCGAGGGGCAGATAAAGGCGCTTTGCGATATGCCGCACGTTGTGGGAAGCAAAATATGCATAATGCCCGACGTGCATGCCGGCAAAGGCTGTACAGTTGGCACCACTATGACGCTGAACGGCAGGGTGATCCCGGCGCTTGTGGGCGTTGACATAGGCTGTGGTATGCTTGTCGTGCGCCTGCGCGAGAAGCGCGTGCGCCTGCCCGAGCTTGATTCGTTTATAAGAAAAAATATCCCCGGCGGCAGCGCGGTGCGTGCAAAGCCGCACCGCTTTGCCGCACGCGCCGCACTGGACGGGCTTCTATGTGCGGAAATGACCGACCTTCGCCGCGCAGGGGAGAGCATGGGAACGCTCGGAGGCGGGAATCATTTTATAGAAATAGACACCGATGGCGAGGCGCTCTATCTTGTGATACACAGCGGGAGCCGTGCGCCGGGCGGGAGAGTTGCCGAGTATTATCAGGCGCTGGCATATGAGCGTTGCGGCGGCAGAAAGCAAAACGACATCCCGTACTGCTTTGCATACCTTGAGGGAGACGAAATGCAGGCATATCTGCACGATATGAATATCATGCAGGATTTTGCAAGGCTCAATCGCGAAGCCATAGCCGCGGATATCCTTGACGGCATGAAGCTGCGTGCCGACGACAGCTTTGCTACTGTACACAACTATATCGATGTGGGCGACGGCGGGCAGGCGATCCTGCGCAAGGGGGCAGTATCGGCAAAGGCGGGCGAGCGCCTGCTTATTCCGATGAATATGCGTGACGGAAGCCTTTTGTGCACCGGGCTGGGCAACGAAGACTGGAACATGAGCGCGCCTCACGGCGCGGGGCGGCTGATGAGCCGCGCGGATGCCAGGGATCATATCTCGGTATCGGAATTCAAAAAGGCTATGAGCGGTATATTCACCACATCCGTCTCGCGTGCCACTGTGGATGAATCGCCGATGGCATACAAGCCGCCGGAAAGCATTATTTCAAATATCGGCGATACGGTCGCCGTTGACGGCATACTGCGTCCGATCTATAATTTCAAAGCGGGTGAGAACGACTGACAGTAGTTCTCACCCGTAGCTTCATCTTTATTTATCAAAAATCGGTTGAACGAGTAATTGATAGTATATTTTCCGACAGGATGCAAAGAATATTAAGGCAGACCGACAGTCACGCAAAATGCGGCGGCGGGCTTTCATTCACCGCAGGCGCCGCTGTGTGACCGCATTGCTTAATGCTATAATAAAATTGCCACGGAAAGGATGGAGTCAATATATAATGAAGGCGACCGGAATAGTCAGACGTATCGACGACCTCGGAAGAGTTGTCATTCCAAAGGAGATCAGAAGGACCATGAGAATAAGGGAGGGCGACCCGCTTGAGATCTATACCGACCGCGACGGGGAGGTCATATTCAAGAAATATTCGCCCATAGGCGAGCTTAACACTTTTGCCGCTCAGTATGCGGAGACCCTGCACAAGACGTGCGAGCTTGACGTTATCATATGCGACCGTGATGCCGTTATTGCGGCGGCAGGCGTGCCGCGGCGCGATTATGCCGAAAAACAGCTCTCGGAGGAGCTTGAGAGGATAATCGAAGGGCGCGGGATGTACGTCTGGCGCGAGGGGGAGGAGAAGATATCTCCCATACGCGATGATGCGTCGTATTATATAAGCTGTGCCATGCCGATAATCAGCGAGGGCGATATACTCGGGTGCGTTGTTTCGCTGGCTCCTGCGGACGGCAGCAGAAAAAGCACGCTTTCGTCAAACGGGGCAGAGGTGAAGCTCGTTGAAACCGCCGCGGGTTTCCTCGGCAAGCATCTCGAAGCCTGAGAAAAAAGGATACCGCATAAGCAGTGGCGCTAAAAAACTTTTTAACATCGCTCTTAAAATCGACCGGACCGGCGCACACGCGCCGGTCCGGTTTCGTTATATTGTAAAGACCGTCTTCAGTTTGCCTTGGCGGCTGTCGCTTCCGGAATATCCACAAGTGAAATGTCCGCGCCGATGCCGCGCAGCTTCCCGACTATATTGTCATAGCCGCGCTCGATAAGCTCAACATTGTATATCTCGGTCGTTCCCTCGGCGGCAAGCCCCGCAATGACGAGCGCCGCTCCGCCGCGCAGGTCCACTGCTTTTACCGGCGCGCCGGTGAGCTTTGCCGGTCCTACTATCGTTGCCGTTCTGCCGTCAACGGATATGTCCGCATTCATTTTTGCAAGCTCGTCAACATATTTGAACCTGCTTTCAAACACGCCCTCGGTGACGGTCGATGTCCCGCTTGCAAGCGCAAGCAGTGCGCTGAACTGCGGGTGCATATCGGTGGGGAAGCCGGGATAAAAATACGTTTTGATGTTTGCGTGCCTGAGCGGAGCCTGGCGGCTCACGATGATGCTGTCGTCGCATTCATCCACCGCTACGCCCATTTCAAGCAGCTTGGCTGTTACCGTTTCCATGTGCTTGGGAATGACCCCGCGCACGGTCACGCGTCCGCCTGCGGCAGCCGCTGCCGCCATATAGGTTCCGGCTTCTATCATATCCGGAATGATGGTATAGTTGCATCCGTGCAGGCGCTCAACGCCCTGTATCTTGATAAATGACGTGCCCGCGCCGGAAATACGCGCTCCGCACATATTGAGGAAGTTGGCAAGGTCAACGATGTGAGGCTCGCGGGCGGCGTTGTCTATCGATGTACGCCCCGGCGTCATGACCGCGGCAAGAATGACGTTTATCGTTGCGCCGACGCTGGCTATGTCAAAATATATCGACGCACCGGAAAGCCCGGAGGGACCGGTGACGATATGGTTGCAGCCGTTTTCTATCGTCATGACCGCGCCGAGCGCCTCAAAGCCCTTTTTGTGCTGGTCTATGGGGCGCGTGCCGAAGTCACAGCCGCCGGAAAAGCCTACGCGCGCTTCTCCGAAGCGACCCAGCTCCGCGCCGAGCAGATACGTTGAGCCGCGCAGTTTGGAAACGAGCTGATACGGCGACGATCCGCCTACGAAATGCGTTGTGTCGATCTCGACCGTCGTGCGGTTTATCATTCTGACCGAAGCTCCCATTGCGCGGAGTATGCGCAGTGACAGCGAAACATCGCTTACCTCGGGCAGATTTTCGATAACGCACTTGTCTTTTGTGAGGATGCTTGCAAAAATTATCGGTAAAGCGGCGTTTTTCATGCCGCTGACGTTGATATCGCCGTAAAGGGGATGCCCCCCGCCTATTACGATCTTTTTCATGGACTTTACCATGCCTTTCCGGGTGCTTGACGCTTTTTATATATAGTATTGCTCGTTGTGAGCCGACAGATTCCAATCCATCTAATTATATCATATATTTGCTCAAAAGAAAAGAGGCGAAGGAAAAAAAACGAAAAAAATTGTAAAGTTTTTTTCGTTTCTTTCCTTTGCCGAGCTTTTTTCTCACAAATGCGGAGCACTTACTTGAATTTTAAGTTCACGCGGATATAACAGAACAAATGTGTAATGAATTACCTCGGAGTGTCCTCTGTTACAGTTTATTCCCCGCGGCGGTAATATGCCACTGCAAGGTCCACCACAAGACCGTAGCTTTTCGATCCCACCGTGCCGTGTATCTGAAGATAGGAATTGTTCACCGCCTCCGAAACATTGGCGACCACGTTTTCACGGTATTTATCAAAGAATGCCGAGTATGCCGCCATTTCGGCACGCACATTTGTTTTGAGCGAGGAGTAAACGGCGGAATAGTAATTCTTATCCGCCGAGTACAGCGATGACGCAACGTACTCGTATACCTCAAGATATCCGCTGTAACGTATATAGGGATCGTCCGAGGAGATGCATACCAGAAATGCGATGAAATTCGCCTCGTCCTCGCGTGCAATGCCGCGCTGATGCGCCATTTCGTGCGCCGCGGTGTAGGGGATGGTGTAATCGGGGAAGTTTGTGTTGATGTTCGCCTCGCCGGTAAAATAAGTGTAAACTCCGGAGATGTGGGTGTAGGTCCACGGTTCGCTCAGCATTACCGGCTTTACGCGCGAGTTAAGACGCGGTATAAAATCGTATTCATCGCATACCTTGTCGTAGGCGGCGACAAGGCGGCGGCTCATTTCGTCAAACGTATACGGCATGACCGAAAAATCGTTGTATTGATATTTTACGTTTTCGGCTTCGCTGTTGACGTGCGCCGCAAGTGTTGCCGCTGTATAGTACAGCTCCTCCGGGGACACGACGGAGCGGTCGAGCCCGAGCTTTTCATCCACCGTAGTTCCGTAATAGCCGGTGCCGAAGCCTAATACGAATACCGAAAACAGCAACGAAACGACCGACAGCACCGAGCCGAGGTAAACAAATACCGAGCGCCAGCTATCCGAATATTTCCGGCAGGCGCGGACTATCATGAACACGGCGGCGACAGGCAGGAATATCACCATTGCCTCGCCGAGCGAGAAGGGTATCCAGCCCGTGAGATGCGCCAGAGCGCCGCGCACTACCGCGCCGACGTATCTGTTGAAGGTATCCGCAAACGCGGGCGAGAGGCGCGCCGCCACAAGCACCGCAAGAGCCGCAACGGCTATGCCGTACAGCACAAAAGCGAATACCGGCAGTCGTCTTTTCGGCGCCGGCGGGGCGGCTTCCGCACCCGGCGCTTCATCCGGACGCGCTTCTTCGGCAGACGGGTCTTCGGGGAGCATCGTATTTTCTGTGTTTTCCATGTCGGTGTTGGGCATTTTTCTTCCTTTCCGGGTCAAAAGACTTCCTTTATGACCTTCAGCATATCCGCCGGGAGCGGTGACGACATACGGATGAGCTTGCCTGTCGTCGGGTGATCGAATTCAAGCCGCACGGCATGCAGCGCATGGCGTTCGATAATTTCGGGGCATTCCCTGCCGTAAAGAAAATCACCGATTAGCGGACATCCGATGTGTGCCATGTGTACGCGTATCTGGTGTGTTCTGCCGGTCAGCGGGCGCAGAGCGATAAGCGCATATTTGCCGTCACGGGATGTCCGCATAACGCTGTAATCCGTTACCGACGGCGCGCCGTCATCGCGCACGACGCGCATAAGTATGCCCTCGTCGGCGCGTGCTATGGGCGCGTCCACTCTGCCGCTCGCGGGGGAGGGAACGCCCTCGGTTATCGCCACATAGGTCTTGTGAATGGTGCCGCGCTTCATTTCCTCGTAAAGGCGCGAGGCGGCAAAGCGGTTCTTGGCAAGCAGGACGATGCCGCTCGTGTTTCTGTCAAGCCTGTTGGCAGGGCGAAAAACAAACGGCTCGCCGCGCACGGCGGCGCGGTATGCAAGGGCGTTTGCAAGCGTATCGTCAAGATGACCGTGCGTGGGATGCGTCGGCATTCCCGCCGGTTTATCCGCAACTATGATGTCGTCATCCTCAAAGAGGACCGACAGGGGGAGCTTTTTCGGAATAATTTCGGAGGTCCCGGTCTCGGTTTTGTCGGCAAGGTCGAGCGAAAGCCGCTCGCCGGCGGAAAGACGATGGCGCACGGTCACACGCACGCCGTTCACCGTAATGCCGGTCGGGGAATTTTTAAGGAGAGTCAGCGTGCCGGTGGAAATGTGCATCCGCCGGCGCAGAAGATCGAAAACGGTCAGACCGTCAAGCTCGGGAGTAATGTCAATGTTCATATCAGCACCGCTACATATTATAATAAATAGGATTTGCAGAATCACATAATCATTATACTATCAGCTTGCGCTATTTTCATTAATAGAGCAAAAACAAAAATGTAATTTTGCGGAGCGCGGCGTTGCAGTCATATCGTGGGGGCAGTCGGAGTATAATTTAATGATAAAATCGTTTAGCGGAGGTCCTGAAATGATAAGGGCAATATCATTTTTACTTACATTTTTCATGTCTTTCCTGTCGGCGCAGGCAATATTGCCTCAGCCTACGGGAACCATGGCGTCGCGCGCGGCATCGGCGGGTGTCACCGAAAAGGGCGCTTTGCTGTCGCCGGGCATTGCGGCTGTTGCGGCGTCGGAAAAGATGGCTGTTTCCGCCAAGGCGGGCGGCGAGGCGGCATTTGAGGCGGAGGATTTTGAGGCTGCCGTGGGCGTGTCTGCGCTTGAATACATCACGCTCACCTCGCTTCCCGAGTCTTCGGACGGCAGGCTTCAGATCGGCTCGCTTGCGCTTGCCAAGGGGCAGAGCGTGTCGCGGCTCAATATTTCACGCATGGCGTTCGTGCCTACCGGAGCGGAGGTCAAAAAGACCGAGTTCTCCTTCAGCGTGAACGGCGCGGCGCACAGCTATACCTGCACGGTGAATTTCACCGACGGCAAAAACAGCGCTCCCACGCTCGCGTCCGCTACTGCGGCGGCGCTCGGAAATTCAACATATTCCGGAATGCCTGCCGCCGGACGTATGGCTGCCTATGATGCGGACGGCGACACGCTTTTCTTCTCGCTCTCATCCTATCCGCGGCACGGCAGCGTTATCATTACGGATCGCGCGGCGGGAAACTATGTTTATATCCCGCGCGACGGATTTTCGGGGCGTGACAGCTTTTCCTACACCGTGCGCGACGAGTGGGGAGAACGCGCCGAGGGAGCCGCAACGGTCAGCATAACCGTAACACGTCGCGGCGGCAGAGCCGGCTTTGCCGATATGAGCGGTAGCGTGTTTGAGGGCGCCGCGCTGCGCGTCTCGGATGCGGGCATAATGGGCGGGACCGAGGTCGGCGGCAAAGTGTATTTTTATCCCGACCAGACTGTCAGCCGCTCCGAATTTATCGTAATGGCAATGACTGCGGCGGGCATAAGCGACCTTCCCGCGTGCTCCGCTACCGTTTTTGCCGATGACGGCGACATTCCGGCTTCCGCCAAGCCGTATATAGGGGCGGCATATAAGCTCGGTATTTGTGACGGGTGGATAAAGGACGGTAAGCAGTGCTTTCTGCCGGATGAGGCGGTGAGCGTTGCGGAGGCGGCGGTGATAACTGCGGGATTGCTTGAAATAAAAACAGACGGCGCAACCGCCGCATGGTGTGATGACGGCGGCGTGCCGGCATGGGCTTCAGCCGGATTCGGAACGATGAAGGCGGCGGGCTTTGTAGGAACCGTTCCCGCGTCCGGGGCGCGGTCCGGCCTTGACAGACGCACCTGCGCCGTGCTTATGGCGGCAATAATGCGGTATTCCGCTGCTAAAAAGTAAGCGACAGTAATGCATCCTAAAGGGGTGTGAAAAACTCAAATTGAGTTTTTCACACCCCTTTGATCTGGTATATCTTGACGCATGACGCAAACAACAGCATGAAGAAAACGCTTACCGGAAACGGTATAACGGTAACATAGTGATCGCATGTGATAAGAAAAAGCGGAGATTCAAAAAAATCGCCTAAACCTATTGCATTCCGCGCTGTTTTTTGATATAATATATAACGTGAAAACTTGTTTCAGGCTTCGGCTGTGAAATAAGGCCATACCAGCCGGGGAGTTAGCGGTGCCCTGTACCCGAAATCCGCTAAAGCGGGGGTGCATCCCCCGAACGAGGGCTGAACCGACGCGGTCTGAGACGGTATTTGTGTGTTGAGGAGTGGGTCCTGCGCAATTCGGAGCTGTGAACCATGTCAGGTGGGGAACCAAGCAGCATTAAGCAGTTTACCGGATGTGCCGCGGGGACGCCTGCTCTGAGCATGGATAACGAGTAACGCGCGGCGGCGATGTTCGACTTTGGGGTGTATGGTCTTATTTTGCAGCCGATTTCTGTAAATTCACTTTTTTGATTATTATCAGGGGACGTGATGAAATGCATCAGGCATTATACCGTAAATACCGCCCGCGCACATTTGACGATGTGTGGGGGCAGGAACACATAACCCGTGTCCTCAAATACGAAATTTCGCACGGGCAGATAAGTCATGCCTATCTTTTCTGCGGCTCGCGCGGAACGGGCAAAACCTCATCGGCGAAAATACTTGCGCGCGCCGTGAACTGCGAGTCTCCCGTGGACGGCAGTCCGTGCGGAAAATGCGCCGCGTGCCGGCTGATGGATTCGGGCGGCGAGACGGACATTCTCGAAATGGACGCCGCGTCAAACAACAAGGTCGACGATATACGCGCGATACTTGACGAGGTGGTCTATACGCCGTCAAGCCTTAAGTACCGTGTCTACATTATCGACGAGGTACACATGCTGTCGCAAAGCGCCTTCAATGCGCTCCTTAAAACGCTTGAGGAGCCGCCGGCGCATGTGATATTCATACTTGCCACAACAGAGTTGCAAAAGCTGCCGGCGACCATCGTTTCGCGCTGCCAGCGATTCGACTTCAGACGTATACCGGTGCCGGTGCTCACCGCACGGCTTGAGTATATTGCAAAATGCGAGGGGATAGACCTCGAGCATGACGCCGCGCTGATACTTGCAAGATTGGCGCAGGGCGGAATGCGCGATGCGATAAGTCTGCTTGAGCTGTGCGCGGGCGGACGGGAGCGCATCACACCCGAGGTGGTGAACGATGCAGTAGGCTCTACGGGACGTGAGAGTGTTTCACGCACCGTGCGCGCGCTTGCCGCGCGGGACGCCTCAACGCTTTTCGATATTGTTTTTGAGACCGATTCATCGGCAAAGGATATAACCGTTTACTGGGGAGAGCTCATCTCATATTACCGCGATATGCTCGTGATAAAGACGGGAGCGGATGCGGTAAAATATCTCGATCTTACCGAAGCGGAGGCGGAGACGCTGCGCGCCGACGCTGCTTTATTTACGCGTGAGACGCTGATGTATCACAGCCGTCTGCTTGATGAGGCATACCTTGCAATGCAGCGCGCGGGCGCCATACGGCGTTCGGTGGCTGAAATGACGCTTCTGCGCATGGCGGACGAGCGGCTCGACACACGACCCGAGGCGCTTCTTTCCCGCATTGCGACGCTGGAAAGCGCAATGGCGGGTGGGGTAGCGGTCACGCTTCCGTCATTTGACGAGTCGCGCCCGGTCGCCGACTCGGAGGTCACATTGGGGGACGTCCCCGCGGCGCCGCCGGAGATCGTGAGATATCCCGAGCCTGCCGCCGAGAAGCCGGCGGAGGAGAAAAAGCCGGAGCCTGCCGCTCCCGCGCGCAAGCCCGTGCGCAGCTTTGCCGAGATCGCCGAGCGTATCGCGGAGGCAGATCGCGGCGTGGGCGGATTCGTGCGCAAATGCCGCGCGTATTCCGACGGAGAGAGCGGCATGCTCATTTACTGCGAGACGCAGTTCACAAAGAATCTGCTTTCGCGTGAAAAAAACGTGACTCTCATCGCATCGGCGGCATCGGCTGTGCTTGAACGCCGCATAGCGCCGAATGCAGTGAAAATAGAGGTATTGCCGGCGTCTGAGGACCCGGACGCTGCGGCGCTGCTCGACAGTGAACTCAGCTCGCTTGCCGACGGCGGTTCGGATCGATAAGAAAGGAGCAGATAATGAAAAGCGTAAAGCCGGGGCGCGGTCCCTCGTTTTTGGGCGGTGTCGTTTGCCTGTTCATGGCGCTGTTCGGCGTTTTGTGGACAGTGGTGGCTTTTTCAATGGGCGGCGGACTTTTTTCTCTCTTCGGGATCATATTCATTGGAGTTGCCGTAGTGAATGCGATATATAATTTCAAAAATGCTACCGGTAAGAACCGTTATTCGGAATTTGATATAACCGACGGCAACGAGGAGCCCGACCCGCTGAACGAAAGATTCGGCAGCCGGAGTGCATCAAAGCCGACGGAAAGCAAGGACGATAAAAAAACAAAAAATAAATTCTGCCCGTATTGCGGAGCGGAGGTCGGCGGCGACTATACGTTCTGCAACAGCTGCAGCAAAAAACTGCCGTGACGGGGAACGAGAGCTTAAAAAAATAAAATAAACGCGGTCTTGTAAGCAGGCTGCCCTCAACCACCGTTTGTGCCCGCGGAGTCAATACCGTTTTGCCTTCAAAAAAGGCGGCACGAACGCAAAGAAAGGAATGGATATAAAATGAAAGCAAGAATACCCAAGGGAATAGGCGGGGGCGGACCCGCGAACATGAACACTCTCATGCGCCAGTATGAAAAATTCCAGAACGATATGGCGGCGCTGACCGAGGAGCTTGAAGCGCGCGAGTATGAGATATCCGCAGGCGGCGGAGCCGTAAAGGTAAAAATGAACGGCAAAAAAGAGCTCGTGGCAATAGAAATGGCGCCCGAGGTGGTCGATCCCGACGACACCGAAACTCTTGCCGATATACTTATGGCTGCAGTCAACGAGGCTATCAGAAAGGTCGAGACCGTTTACGACGAGGAGACTCAGGCGCTTACCGCCAAGTCCGGACTGCCCAGCGCAGGCGGACTCGGATTTTAAGTATGGCTGACTATATTGCGTCCCTTGAGGTGCTTGCCGAGCAGTTCGGCAGGCTTGCGGGCGTCGGAAAACGCACGGCTATGCGCCTTGCGTTTTCTGTGATAGATATGAGCCGCGAGGAGGCGGAGAATTTCGCGCGCGCGATAATCGAGGCAAAGGAAAAAATACATCTTTGCCCGGTGTGCCAGAATCTTACCGACCTTGAGGTGTGTCCGATATGCGCCGATCCCACGCGCGATCACAGCACGATATGTGTCGTACAGGATACAAAGGCGGTAATGTCAATGGAGCGGGTGCGTGAGTACCGTGGGACTTATCATGTTCTTCACGGCGCGCTGTCGCCGGTAAACGGAGTAACGCCGGACAAGTTGCGTCTGCGCGAGCTTATGGAGCGCATAGGCACTAACGACATAAGCGAGATAATCATTGCCACCAACCCGACGGTCGAGGGCGAGGCAACGGCAATGTATATTGCAAGACTTCTCAAGCCTACGGGGATAAAGATCACCAGGCTTGCCTACGGTATACCTGTGGGTGGCGAGCTTGAGTATGCGGATGAAGTGACCCTTTCCCGGGCGCTTGAAGGAAGACGCGAATTCTGAACTCAATTTGGGGGTGCCGCGCCCGGGCGCGACGCCCCTTTGATATTTCCCGCACAGATGCGGGAGCTGGTTTATAAAAAGCGAAATGAACAAAACCGAAACGTATGAATTTCTGAAAAAAGAAAATATTGATTTTGAAGTGGCGGAGCACCGCGCCGTATACAATATGGCTGAGCTTGCCGAGGTGGAAATGCCGTATCCGGAATGTGATGCAAAGAATCTGTTTGTACGCGACGATAAAAGGCGCGATTATTATCTTATCACGGTGAAGGGCGACAAAAGGGTCGATCTTAAGGCGTTCCGCCGTGATATGGGAACTCGACCGCTCACCTTTGCGTCGGCAGAGGAGCTTTTCATAATACTGGGGCTGACTCCGGGCGCGGTTACGCCGCTCGGCTTGCTTTGCGATGACTCGCGCCGTGTGACATTTTATATTGACAGCGAATTCTGCGATGCGCCGGGCATTATCGGCGTGCATCCCAACGACAATACCGCTACAGTGTGGCTGAAGACTGCGGATCTGTTGCGCATTATCGGCGAGCACGGAAATACCGTGCATATAGTCGGGATACATGACAGCCGTAAGATCGCAGGGGATGAATAAACGAAAGGAGCATATGAAAATGAAGGAGATAGATCAACAGTTTTTTACCGGGGAGCGGGCGCTGTTCGCTTCGTCCGATCTCAGGATATTGAATTCAACGTTCGATGACGGCGAGTCGCCGCTCAAGGAGAGCCGCAACATCGAACTTGCTTGCAGTCTGTTCAAGTGGAAATATCCGCTCTGGTACTGCAAAAATATAAAGCTTGACGGGTGCACGCTTTTTGAGATGGCGCGCGCGGGGATATGGTATACCGAGGATATATCGGTGCGGAACACCGTTATCGAAGCGCCGAAGAACTTCCGCCGTTGTCGCGGCGTTTCGCTTGAAAATGTGAATTTCCCGAACGCGGCGGAGACGCTGTGGAGCTGCCGTGACGTTCATCTTGAGCATGTTACGGCACGCGGCGATTATTTTGCCATGAACTGCGAGGGGCTTGACATCAACGACATGACGCTTGTCGGCAACTATTCCTTTGACGGCGTTAAAAACATGACCATAAGAAATTCGCGTCTGCTTTCCAAGGACGCCTTCTGGAACACCGACGGAGTTACGGTCTATGATTCCTTTATTTCGGGCGAATATCTCGGCTGGAATGCAAAAAATCTTACGCTGGTAAACTGCACTGTCGAAAGCCTGCAGGGAATGTGCTATATCGACGGTCTTGTTATGAAGAACTGCCGCCTTATCAACACAACGCTTGCGTTCGAATACAGCAAAGTCGAGGCTGATATCGTCGGAAAGATAGACAGCGTTCTCAATCCGTCCGGCGGCAGTATAACGGCTGACCATATCGACGAGCTTATCATCGAGCCGTCCCGCGTTGATCCTCATGCGGTGCATATCACATGCAGGGAGGGAGAGAAAAGTGGAAAATAAAAAAACGGTATACGATTTCGATGCGCCGACCGAAAGGCGGCACACCGGTTCGCTAAAGTGGGATATAGGAGATAACGAGCTTCCCATGTGGGTGGCGGATATGGATTTCAAGACCGCGCCTGCGATAACAGAGGCTTTGACGCGCCGTGCCGCCGAGGGAATATTCGGCTACACCGTCATACCTGATGAGTGGTATTCATCGCTCATCGGCTGGTGGAGCAGTCGCCACGGGCTTGAAATACAAAAGGAGTGGCTTGCATTCTGTACCGGTGTCATTCCGGCTATCTCAAGCGCCGTAAAGCGTATCACGAACGTGGGCGACCGCGTGCTCGTGATGACGCCCGTATATGATATTTTCTTTCATTCGATAGAAAACGCGGGCAGAACGGTGCTTGAATGCCCGCTTACCTACGACGGTGATTCCTACGGCATAGATTTTGCGGCGCTTGAGCGCGGACTCGCCGAGCCGCTCACCACAATGATGATACTTTGCAACCCGCACAATCCGGTGGGCAGGATATGGTCGCGCGAGGAGCTGGCGCGTATAGGCGAGCTTTGCCGCAGGTACGGCGTTACGGTGCTGTCCGACGAGATACACTGCGATCTTACCGACCCGGAGGTCGGGTATGTTCCGTTTGCATCGGTGTCCCGCGAATGCGCTGCCAACAGCGTCACATGCGTGGCGGCAAGCAAAGCGTTCAACCTCGCGGGGCTTCAGTCTGCGGCTGTGGTGATACCGAACGAATTCCTGCGCAACAAGGTAGTGCGCGGACTAAACAGCGATGAGGTGGCGGAGCCTAACTGCTTTGCCACGCTTGCGGCGGCAACGGCATTCGGCAGCTGCGGCGACTGGCTCGATGAGCTTCGCGCATATCTTGCGGAGAACAAGCGCACGGTGAGCGAATTTGTGAGCCGTGAGATACCCGGTATACACGTTGTGGGGCAAAATGCGACCTATCTTTTGTGGATAGATTGCAGTGCGATCACCGACGATACCGACGGGCTTGCGGATCATATCCGCCGCACGACAGGACTCTATCTGACGGCGGGTGGTCAGTACCGCGGAAACGGCAGATATTTTCTGCGCATGAACACCGCGTGCCAGCGTAAAACGCTTATCGACGGACTGGAAAGACTGCGTGCCGGCGTTGCGGACTACTGCCGCGCGAAGGGGGATATATAATGAAAAGGACAGCTTTGATCATCATTTCGGTCGTGCTGATGCTCGTCATCTGCGGCTGTGACAGCATGTCGGCAGCGGTCTTCAATTCAAAAAAGACGGATAAGGAATATTCCGTTAACTGCATTCGCTTCAGCGGTACCGACCGCCATACGCTCTCGCTTGAGGCAGGGGACGTGTTGACTGTCACCGTCACGAGCGACAGCGGCAGTCTCGGTGTGACGGTAGCCGACGGGGACAATTATCTTTACAGCAGTGATGCGATAGAGGCGGGCAACTTTACCGTTACCGCATCGGCGGCGGGAAAATATACCGTTATCCTTACGGGCAATAGGTTTTCCGGAAAGCTCGCGTTTAAGAAAAACGTTGCGGACTGAACGTCGGACTGATCGTCCGGCTGTGTCAAACGACAGTTTTCCCGAATATTCTTGTATTAAAAGCAGCATTTGAGGTTCCGCGTATATGAAAACCGGTTATAAAAAAACCATGTACGCCTGCTTTGCGGGGTACATAGTTCAGGCGATAGTAAACAATTTTCTTCCGCTTTTGTTCGTTACATTTGCGGGAGCATATTCGATACCGCTGTCAAAGATCACATTTCTGATAACGATAAATTTTATGATCCAGCTCTGCATCGACCTTGTATCCACAGTGCTGATAGACAAAATAGGCTACCGTGCATCGGCAATACTTTCGCACGTGTTTGCGGCGCTCGGTCTTGTTATGCTGACGGTGCTTCCCGATGTGCTTCCCGACCCCTATATCGGTATGATCGCATCCGTGGCGGTATATGCCGTAGGCGGCGGATTGCTTGAGGTCGTAATAAGTCCGATAATCGAGGCGTGCCCCACCGAAAACAAGGAACGTGCAATGAGCCTGCTTCACTCATTCTATTGCTGGGGGCACGTCGGAGTCGTCCTTATATCCACCGCATTTTTTGCACTGTTCGGGACTGAGAACTGGAAGATCATGGCTCTTTTATGGGCGATAGTTCCTGCGGTGAATCTTGTTGTGTTTGCCACGGCACCGATGTATTCGCTCGACGGCGGCGATCAGCCGTCCGAACGGATAGGCAGACTCTTCCGCAACCGGCTTTTCTGGATCTTTATGCTCATGATGGTGTGCGCCGGAGCCAGCGAGCAGGCTGTGGGACAATGGGCGTCGGCATTTGCCGAACGCGGACTCGGCGTCAGCAAAGCGTTGGGCGATCTTGCCGGACCGATGGCGTTTGCTTTTCTTATGGGGCTTTCACGGCTGATCGCCGGAAAATATTCCGAACGCATAGATACAACGTCGTATATGAAATACAGTGCCATGCTCTGCATAATTTCGTATATCTGTATCGTATTCGTTCCTTCTCCCGCGGTCGGACTTCTCGGCTGTGCCGTGTGCGGTTTTTCGGTCGGAATGCTCTGGCCCGGCACTTACAGCATGGCAGCGGCGGGGCTGCACGGCGGCACGCCGATGTTTGCGCTGCTGGCGCTTGCGGGTGACGTCGGATGTGCATTCGGACCGACGCTTGCGGGGCTTGCATCAAGCGCCGCAGGCGATGATCTGCGCCGCGGCATACTTGCCGCGATTGTTTTTCCCGCGTTGATGCTTGTGGGTATTTTGCTTGCGGGAAAGCACAAAAAGGATCGGGCATAATAAACCGGTGGTGGGTTAAAAAAAAAATTTTGTTTTTTATAACCCCCCGCGACATTTTATTGTGGGGGGATCAACACCCATTTTGCCGCCACTAAAAGCGAAAAACAGAAGGCAAAAAAATAATAAAAATCGGGGATAAACACCCCATCTCG